>Ga0116174_10001140_pt1 | contig 24938 bp, 22 predicted proteins | sample AD_UKC087_MetaG_FD_89801 | JGI IMG/M metagenome (GOLD analysis project Ga0116174, IMG submission 89801) | Active sludge microbial communities of municipal wastewater-treating anaerobic digesters from USA - AD_UKC087_MetaG | ecosystem: Engineered > Bioreactor > Anaerobic > Digestate | place: USA...
AAAAAGTAATTCCAATTCCGGAAGGGTGAATGCCCGCCGTTGGTGTCTTCGGTCTGCTCTTTCGTCAAATCGCACCAAACCGGAAACGGGATTAATGCCTGTCCTGTCGGTAGCCATCAACCAATTACCGAAGGAAACCCACGCAACCACATAAGCGTTACAAGAACGGGCGCCTCTCCCGTTTCGCCGTTCCTCTTCCAGATAAGCATCAAGAGCCACTTTGTCAACATCCCGCACAGCTTTCCATCCAAGAGCCTTGCAAACAGATTCCAGATATCGCCGGAATTCCTTAACGGTTTTTGTCGCTTTATTCCGTGCCGTCATACTGCCAAGGTACGCATCAATGCTTTTCTGAAGTGCGTCTTGCCCGTGCCTTGCCGCTTTTACTTCCTTCTTTGTGAATACACCTGCTCTGATTTTATCCTCTTCCGTTTGAAGGTTTGCGGCAAACTGTTCCGCCGTGGCTTTGTCTTTGCACTTGGTGTTGACAGTAAGGCTTCCACCATCAGAAAGACTAATGCGGGCATACCACGTTCCGGTTTCCAGAAGAAGCCGGGCACCGTCACTGGTGAGCCGTTCTACTCTGCTTTTCCCGTCACGCCCTTTGTATCGGGCATATTCGGTTCCTTTGCGGGTGAACGTTTCCGCATTTTCCGGTATTGGAGCCGTGTAAGTTTTTTTGAATACAGTTGCCATAGGTTAATCCCTTTTTTTCTTCACCAACCCCAGCCCAAAAAAACCAAAAGGGGCTGTGTTAAAAAAAAATGCAAGCAGGCGCGCAAGCGACCAAGTTTCACCCGCGTTCAAAGGATCTTTAAGCGTTTTATTTTCGCGCATGTTTTCGAAAGAACAGCGTGACATATCGCCCTATATTGATGTACTGGTTTTGCTCGTTGCCGAAATGCGCCAACCCCAGCCCAAAGAAATCAGCAAGCTTATCAATGTTATCGCTTGTCATCTGGAACCCTTCAAGAAATCGTGTTAGGCAAAGCCGGTTTATACCGGTATTGATGGAAAGCCTCCGCATGCTTAACCCGCTCTCCTGAATCGCTTTTCTCAATGTGTCGCTTAGTGTAACCATGTTAAAAGTTTAGCATACCTCCTGATGTATTTCAAGTAAAGCACTAGGCACTCTGAGAGGGAGGAGGTATATAGGAAGTCTTACTTCCATATACCCCCTCTCTAGGTACCTTGTGAGATCATCATCATCATCTATATATATAGGGGATCGATGATGATCAAGCCTGAATCCACAAATGACCGTCCTCATCTTCTCTTAGTTTTTCAGCCTCGATTGCCATGTCAATAATCTCCACTGCTTCACGTGCTCTTATTTTTTTTCCCAAGCAGTTAAGAGCTTTAATCAACTCTGGAGCACCTCTCCCTCTCCCATTGGCGACGCCGCTTTTTTTGATTTCGCCGTCATGCTTTGCGATATGTTCCACCAGAAAACTGATGTGCTCCTGAAGAAGCAGCCGGTTTGTGATCTCAATAGCCTGTAGCCGTTTCTGGATTTCCGTGGAGCTCAGCTCTCGTATCACGCCGCTGGTGATCCGTCCCAAGGAAAAAGCACAGAGACCTCCGTGCGTGTTCTTTGTGACCGCCGCCTCAATGATTTGCCCGTCATCTGCGTTTCTCCTGAAGTTCACAATCCACCGCATTGCCCCTTGCAACGAGCTTGCGCCTCTGCCGGCACTTGGATCCAGTGAAGCCCGTCCTTCTTTCGTCGTGTGGTGCACCAGAAGAATTGAACAGCCTGTCTTGTCTGCAAGTGTCCTGAGACGTGTTGCGATCAGGTTCATTTCCGCATTATTGTTCTCATCGCGCAACCCGCCGGCAGAAGCAAGAGGATCAAGGATCATCAGATCCACATCATCCCGGATAATGGCTTTTTCCAGAGTCTTCATAAAAGCAGTCGAAAGCAGACTCCCTTTCATGTCGTACCGGAACAATGGTTCCTTGGGAATCGTGCTAAAGCGCAGCATCCCTTCCTCTTCAAGCTTTCCGTAATCCACCTCCTCCCCGCATATCTTGTCCAGACGGGTTTTTAAATCGGAGATACTCTCTTCATAAGAAACGTAAGTGGTGGAGAGCCTCTTGCCCGGTATCGCCCCAATAGAAGTTATCCCAAGTGGGTTTCCTCTTGCGTATCCCACCATCAAATCAAGGATGATGAACCCTTTACCGATGCCGTCACTACCAAAGATGGCACCGATAGATCCCGGAAGCAGCCCGTTCCGGAAAATCGGATTTCCTTGTGGTGGTGCCGCTGAAGCCCGCTGGTAAAGCCCGGGATCTGTGCCTGCTTGCTCAATCACCTGAAGCCGTTCAATAAGCGCGCCCGCGCCATCAAGTGTTTTCTTCGCCTCTTGCGTCGCCTGTGCCTTCCACGTTTCAAGCCATTGTTCCGCAAGGTAGCGTACTTCTGCTTCTGAAAACTGCGCCGAGTCCAGAGCGCCCACAGGGGGGAAGTCGTGCTCACCATAGTGCCGCTCCAGCTCTCCCCAGTCGCCTTCTGGCGGGAAGTCCGCGCCTGCGAGAATGTCGCAAACCAGATCATAGAACTTCTTGGAGCTCCTGCAAGCCTCATGCAATCGGAACCGCCCTCTTGCTGACTCCGCATGCTTGGAAGCACTTTGCAGGGTCTTCTGAATCTCTGCTTCAGACAATCCGCTGTCCCGTGCTGCTGGTGCAAGCAGCTTCTCAACTGCAGGTTGCGTCATATTCATCTCATAAAGGTTGCATGCTGCCTTGAAGAGACTAGTATTGCGCTCACCTTCTTTTGCGCCGTGTTTGATGAAGTCCACCGTATCCCCGGAGAGATCCCGGAAGCCCTCCGCCCGGGAAGGAAGAGGAGCTGCTTCTTTCTCTATCTGATTCACCGCCGCCTTCCAGACGGGAGCCAACCATTCACCGGCATCATCGGAAAAAAGGAAATCAGCATTCTGAGCAGTGTCTTTGTTGAGAATGTAAAGAGGATCCAATTCAACGAAATCGGAAGCCCGGTACATCACCTTCAGCTTGCCGCTTTTGGGGTGCCGGGTATTCGGCAGCCGGAAGATCCGCTGATGGTCGTAGATCTTCAGATCAATGCAGTTGTATGGATCCTTGAACCGCTTTGCAATCGCCAGACAGATGTTTCCGAAGTCCACCGAAGGAACAGCACAGGAAGGCACCGGGAAATAGATATGTGCCCCTTTGCCGCCACTGAACCCCGCCAGCACAGCATCCATATCCGCACCGTAGTTTGTTGCACAGTGGTTCAGGAAGTGCTGCGCCTGAGCAATCGCATCCGATGGATCTTCTGCGCAGTCGAAATCAAAACACAGGAAGTGCCCGAAGGCGGAACCCGTGAAGCCTTTGTTGCTCCGGTATTGTTTGTAATGGGGAAGAAAGTCATCCCCATATGAGAACGCCGTGAGATACGCTTCTGTCTCTTCCTCTTCACATGCAAGGTATTTTGTGAATGTGTCCTTCCAGTCCTGCACCAGTTCCCGGGATCCGTCATACCTCCCTTTTACACAGACGCCGTAGTTGAAGCAGCTGGTGTGTTCTGGTAAACTGGAAGGAGGTTCCGTGAGTGGTGGAGCCACGTTCTTGTGAAGCCCGGGTGTTGCCGCACTTGGGCTTTTTTCTTTTGCTATACTCATGCCTGCCCCTCCTCATCCCCAAAAGTGAGCCTATAAGGGGGTTTTGGGGAGACATCTCCTTCAGGCGGGGTTAAGTATGGGTGAGCCTGAGTTTTCGCTCCAGACCCCTCTATAGGACGAGTTGCAGGGCTTCCTGAACGAAATTCCCACAGGGAGCAATCCGTGAACGGGCAATTCCTTCTTTCTGCTCGATCACCGGCACAAATCAGGCAGTTTTCACGGATGGCTTTGTCACGGTCTTTTCCTGTCTTCCCTTCCGGCATCTTCCCGGATCGGTAGGGGTACAGGGGATGCGTGGTCATAGTGCACCGCTCCACGCCGTAAGCGCTGCCACAATGGAGCCATTTATAATATTTCCGTATTGCTGTACGTCTGGTCATTGCTCTGCCCTCCACCCGGTTTTCCGGACATGCGGGCAGTTCGCCTTCACCCACGCCTCAATCACATCAGCCCGCCACCTCACAGAGCCGCCTACTTGCACAGGGGAAGGCAGAGCGCCGGAATCCCGAAGCCGCCACACCGTCCGCTTTGCAACGCCCAACTTCTTTCCAACTTCTACAGCGTTTAACAACATAGTGTAGATCCTTGTAAAGGTTTTGCCTGTAAGACTGTCTTACAAGCCTCTACACTACCCCTAAACTGCAAGCAAACTGAAAGAATGAAAGCGGTATGTTATTGAGCGTAAAAGGGATAAAATTTACACCGTCTGGCATTTTGTCTCTTACATGTGTAAGAAAATTTAACCCCCTCAGGTGCGATGAAGCCAGAGTTTCCCTATCCTGCTTAAGAAAGCATTGCCCGCGCGGAAGAAGGGATTCTCTGATAACCCGAAGGCTTCTTTAAGTCGGTCATTTAGCCTGCTCAACGTGGTATCCAGCCCCACCCCTCGTGGGTCTGTGTGTACCCCCTCTCCTCTTGCTAAATTGATTAACATTTCGTACTGTGTGGAGTTTAGCTTTGAAAAAATTCCCTTGGCTTTAATGCGCTTGAAGGTGTCCCCGTCGATGTGCCTGTATTCGATTGCATCGCCCTTCAGTCGAACAGCAAGCTCTTCCCACCTCGTAGCTCCTGCCTTTTTAGCAAGGTTTAAAGAAGGGGGTTGCTGCCGCTCAGCATTCTTCTTTTGCCCATGAATCACCTGAAGAATGGCTTCTCTGGTTTCGATTAAAGCCGCTCCACTGGCATTAATATAAAGGTTCATCGCCCTTGCCCATAAACAAAACTCTGTGGGAGTCACATCTTCTTTAATCCCATCTTCAGCAACAGCGGCAGCCACTTTGAAGCGGAGGGAATACGAGAGCAGAGAAGACATATACCAGACGGGATTATCTAAAGGGGAGTCTTCGATGCACACTTCTTCCATGTAGTCTTCAATGTAGCCTCTCAGTTTCCCGGGAAGATCGTAAACTTGAAGGAGTCCTTTTTCAAAGTCATCACAAACCTGAAGCCCATACTCCAGAAGCCTTTTATTATCCTTGTGCACTTCGCGAACCCACGCCCGAACATAGCCGACTGGAGTCATGTCATAGACGTACCGTATCTCCTCACCTTCTTTTCTGGAATAGGATCGAGTGAATGTTTTCCCCTGAAGATGTTCCTCAATGTACGGCAGCTGAATATCAGACATGCCCGCCGGGATCTGTTCTTTAAGCCACTGCTTGAAGGGGATAGTGTGCACTGCTTTTTGTTTCTCTGTCATAGTCTAGTGCTCCTGCTTTTGGGGGGACTTTCACTTACAGTTCTTGCACTTGAGTTTTTGCATTTTTGCAAAATTAAACTCCTGTAGGGATAAAAATTAGGGGGTGGGCTGCGTAGCCAGTGCTATCCGCTCCTCCGGGAAGAACCTAGGGTTCCCTCCGGATGTTTTTTGATGCTGAAAAACGTCTTCCCGTGAACACTTTTTTGAAATTTTGACAAGTAGGAGTACAAGTGTTCACAGGAAGCCCGTCTAACTCTTTATAATTCAACATGTTATAACCTCTTGCCGTCTGCCTCCGGAGCAGAAGGTCGCAGGTTCGAGTCCTGCTGGGCGCGCCATTTCCCACCTCTTTTACAGCTTCTTCTGCCCGTTTCCTCTTTTCCCGGCAGGGTGAGCCATCCTTATTTTCAGCAGAGAGCAGAAACTCAGCTTTGTGAGCCGTTGCCGAAGGTGTCCTGTTTCATGGCGTCCTTGGCGCGGTGGCGGATGATGCGTCCCTCGACAAGATAGATAACCACTTCGGCAATGTTGGATGCGTGGTCGGCGATGCGCTCAATATGGCGGGAGATGGCGAGGAGATGAATGAATCCTCCCGACTGATGGGGCGCACTCTGTACGCCACGCCGGACAAAGCGGTGTACGTCCCCGTAGATTTCGTCCACTTTATCGTCTTCGGCAATGACTTCAAAGGCAGTCTGCGCATTGAAGTTTACGAGTGCGTCGAGGCTGTTATGAAGCATAGCCTGCGCCTTTTTCGCCATGGACTCGAAGTCATAGGATACGTCCGTGTGCCCTTCGTTCACCCAATAGCAGATCTGCTCGGCGATGCTGACAGCGGCATCACCGATGCGTTCGAGTTCCGCATTGATTTTGAGGACGGCGATAATGAACCGCAGGTCGTGCGCCACGGGCTGATGGAGAGCGAGAATTTTCTGGCATTCCTCTTCTATATCCACTTCGACCAGGTCAATCTCTCTGTCTTCGCCGATTACAACCTGTGCCATTTCGGTGTCGCGTTCGGCCAGGGCGGTGACGGCGTTTCGCACCGATTTTTCGACCAGAGCAGCCAGGGCAAGGATGCGTACTTTCAGTTTTTCGATTTCGTGTTGGAAGTGCCTGGTCATGGGCGGTACTCCTGCTTCAGTTGGGTTGGGATCATCCGTAACGGCCTGAGATATAGGCTTCCGTTCTCTTATCTCTGGGGTTGTTGAAAATGCGCACGGTGGGTCCGAACTCGATGAGTTCGCCCATGAGCATGAATGCGGACCAGGAGGAGACACGTGATGCCTGCTGCATATTATGGGTAACGATAATAATGGTGTAGCTTTCTGACAGATCGCGCATAAGATCTTCGATATGGTCTGTGGCAATGGGGTCGAGGGCGGAACAGGGTTCATCCATGAGAAGGATTTCCGGTTCAATGGCGAGGACGCGCGAAATGCAGAGGCGCTGCTGCTGTTCGGGCGAGAGCGCCAGTGCGGGGCTGTGCAGTTTGTCTTTTACTTCTTCCCAGAGTAACGTGGCGCGGAGGCTGTTTTCCACAATATCGCTGTGTTTCTGTCCGGGCGGTGTCCCGTGCACGCGCAGCCCGTAGGTGATGTTGTCGGCGATGGAAAGGGGGAAGGGGTTCGGCCGTTGAAATACCATGCCCACACGCCTGCGCAGCCGGATGAGATCTGTGCCCTGCTGGTGGATATTTTCTCCATCCAGGAGGATTTCACCCTCAATGATGACGCCGGGAATCAGCTCGTTCATCCGGTTAAAACAGCGGAGAAGCGTTGATTTTCCGCATCCGGAGGGACCGATAATGGCGGTGATGCTTCTGGGCGGAATGGCGATATTCACTCCCTTGAGGGAGTGGTAGTCTCCGTAATAGAGGTTCAGATTTTTTGTTTCAATCTTTGCGTCCATGGGACTCCTAGCCAAATTGTCCGACCAGATAATCGTTGGTGCGCTTATCGGAGGGGTTTGTGAAGAGCCGTCCGGTTTCCTTCATTTCGATGAGTTTTCCCATGAGGAAGAAAGCGGTACGGTCGGAGGCGCGTGCCGCCTGTTTTGTATTGTTTGTGACGAGCACAATGGCGAGCCTTGACTTGAGTTCGAAGAGCGCATCTTCAATTTTTGCTGTGGAGATGGGATCCAGGGCGGAGCAGGGCTCGTCGAGGATCAGGACTTCCGGCTCAAGAGCAAGCACTCTGGCGAGGCAAAGGCGCTGCTGCTGTCCGCCGGAGAGATTTTTGGCAGGCATATGGAGCCTGTCTTTGACTTCGCCCCAAAGGAAAGCGGACTGGAGTGATGTTTCGACGAGTTCGTCCAGCCTGTTCTTATCCCGCACGCCCGCCAGTCTGGGGCCGTAAACCAGATTTTCATAAATTGACCAGGGCAGCGGCACCGGTACGGCATAGACCATGCCGACTTTTCGCCGCAGCTGAGCGGTATCGGCGCCGGGATCGAAAATATTGCTGCCGTTCAGGAGAATGGTTCCGCTCACTTTAAAGCTGTGCTGCAGATCATTAAGCCGGTTCAGACATCGGAGAAAGGTGGTTTTCCCGCTGTTGGACGGCCCGATAATGGCAAGACGTTCATTTTTATAAACAGGCAGACTGAGTCCGTCCAGAATGGTTCTGTCATAAGAGGTGACTGTGAGGTTCTGCACTTCAATAACAGGGCTGTTCTGTTCCGGAGGCATCATCCGTTCCTCCGTGTTACCTGGCGCATGAGCCAGTAAGCGAAGAGGTTGAGCGCCAGAATCAGCAGGATCAGCACGGAAGCGGTGGCATAGGCTTTGTCCATGGAGAGCCCCTCCCGTGAAAGGATATAAAAATGGAGTGCCAGCGTTCTTGTTGAATCGGAGAGGGAATGGGGCATGCGCAGCGCGGATCCTGCCGTGAGCATGACCGCAGCGGTTTCGCTGATGCTGCGTCCCAGAGAGAGCACAATACCGGTGCAGATTCCCGGCAGCGCCAGAGGAAGCACCACCCGGGTGACCATCTGCCAGCGGGTACTGCCCAGGCCGTAACTCGCTTCACGGTAGGCGGGCGGTACGGCACGGATCGCTTCTTCAGCGGTGCGCACGATGGTGGGCAGAATCATGAGCGTCAGGGTGAGGGCACCGGAAATGACACTGAGCCCCATGCCCAGAGCAATGGCAAAAAAGACGAAACCGAACAGTCCGTAAATGATGGAAGGGATTCCTGCCAGACAGTCGGCACCGAAGCGGACGATAAAAGTGAATTTTCCTTCCCGGGTATATTCGGTCAGATAGACAGCTGTGGCGATGCCGATGGGTGCAGCGATGAGTACTGCCAGTCCCGCGACCATGAAGGTTCCTACAATCATGGGGAAAATGCCGCCCCGGCGTCCCATGCTTTCGGGTGCCTGGGAGAGGAATTCCCAGCTGAGCCAGGGCAGTCCCTGAATCAGGATATAGGCAATGATAAAGAGCAGTATGGAAAGTGTCAGGAGGGTGAATGTCCAGAGACAGCCGACAGCGATCAGCTGGGTGATGGCGGGAGAGATGCGTTTCATTGGCCTCTCCCCTGTCTTATGGTTCGGCGCGCAAAGGTCAGCGCAATGGTGTTGAAGATCATGATGACAGCGAAAAGGGTTACGCCTGCGGCAAAAAGCGCCTCTCTGTGCTCGCCTGAAGCGTAGCCCATTTCCAGGGCTATATTGCTGGTAAGAGTCCGCACAGGATCCAGAACGGATCCCGGTATTTCGAGGGCATTGCCGGCGACCATGATGACCGCCATGGTTTCGCCCAGCGCTCTGCCCATTCCCAGAATAATGGCGGCGACAATGCCGGAGCGCGCCGCTTTCAGCATCAGCATATGGGTTGTCTGCCAGCGTGTTGCGCCCAAAGCCACCGAGCCTTCCCAATAAGTTCTGGGCACCGCTTTCAGTGCATCAATGGAGATGCTGGTCACTGTGGGCAGTACCATGATGCCCAGCACGATGGATGCCGCCAGCACGGAGAGACCGGGGCCGCCCAGATAACTGCGGATCAGCGGAACAAGGGTCACAACCCCCATGAATCCGTAAACGACGGAAGGGATTCCTGCCAGCAATTCGATGGTCGGTTTTAAAAAGGAGGCAAGTTTGGGCGGGCAGAACTGGGTGAGCACAATTGCCATGCCAAGCCCGAGGGTGCCTCCGATAAGCATGGCGCCCAGTGTAACGGCAAGAGAGCCGATAATCATGGACATGATGCCGAAGTGGCCGGCATCGGGTTCCCAATCGGAGGAGAAGAAGAAATCTTTCAGCCCCGTTCGGAGAATCAGAGGCAGCCCTTCCTTAAAAATAAAGACTGTGATCAGCAGCAGCCCTGCCAGAGCGGAGAGCGCAACAGCCTGAAGGATCAGGGCAATCAGTTTTTCCTGTCTCATGGTTTGCGTACCAGTCCTTCTTCTTCAAGTATTGCCTGTCCTTCATCGGAGAGTACATACTCAAAAAAGCGTCGGGCTTCGGGAGACATGTCACCTTTTGTGACAAAGAGGAAGGGCCGGGTCAGGGCGTAGTGCCCCTTCTGAATATTTTCAATGGTAGGGGCCTCTTCATCGACAAGCAGTGCCTTAACTTCATGAGACAGCATACTGAGTGAAATATAGCCGATGGCGGCGGGGTCGCCTTTGACGAGTTCTTTGACTGCGCCGTTGGATTCCTGGGTAATAGCGCGCCGTGAAATGGGGTTCCCTTCCATGACGAGCGAGGCGAAATTGTCCCGGCTGCCGGAGCCGGCCTCTCTGGTGATAGGCCTGATCGGTCTGTCGTCTCCGCCCAGCACTTCCCAGTTGGCGATTTTGCCGGAAAACACATCTCTGAGCTCGGCTGAGGTGATTTTGGAGAGGGGGTTGGCAGGATTAACTACTACGGCGAGCCCGTCAAGAGCGACAACGGCACTGTCAAAGGTTTCACTTTCCGCGGCGGTAAGCATGCGCGAGCTTGTGCCGATATTTGCAAGTCCGGTGCGCACGGCCTGCAGTCCGGCGGTGGAGCCGCCGCCCTGTACATCAACATTTTCTTCGGGATTGTTTTTCAAGTAACTTTCCGCCAGCAATTCAACGAAGGGCTGTACCGAGGATGAGCCCACGATATGGACAGACTCGCCCGTCTGGCTCGAGCAGGCGGTCAAAAGCAGAGCAAAACATAATAGAACAGGCACAATAAGAGCGCTGTTTATTTTTGAACGATACATGATTTGCTCCGAGTCTTCCTCAGCTTCTGCCCAAGTGAGGGATATTATATCTGATTTTATCGTAAAAAAGCGAAGCGCTCCGTCTTAAAACGCCTTTTGTCCCCTTCAATTCATCTGTGGTATAGTGTGCGCGATGATGAATCCGATGCCGTTATGCCATAAAACCAAGGGTTTCGACCGTTTTTGGACTCCTTTTCTGTGCCTGAACCGGCTCCTGCCGGCTTTTGTGCTGGTGCTGCTGCTCTCCGCTTCCGGGTGCGCCCGTTCCGCCCGGCGCATACAGGTGCTCCAGCCGCCTCCGGCATCCGGCGATTCCGGATATATGGCGCAAGATTACAGAAAAGCACACCTGATCTGGCCTTTGCGGCACCACCAGCCCCGGATCACGTCGCCTTTCGGGGAAGCGCGCAGCCAGGGCAGGTGGCATAAGGGGGTCGATCTCGCAGCATCGCCCGGTGAAGGAGTGTTCGCCGTCTCGTCGGGTATAGCGGTGTATTCCGGGGTGATGGGTGCCTACGGAAACCTGATCATTCTTCGGCACAACAGTCACCTGGAAACGGCTTATGCCCACTTGCAGAGCCGGTATGTAGAGTGTAATGAGCCTGTCCGGCAGGGGCAGCAGATCGGTACAGTGGGCAATACAGGAAACTCCACGGGACCGCATCTTCATTTTGAAGTACGAAAAAACGGCCAACCCGTCGATCCGCTCCCGCTTCTCCCCGGGCGGCGCGATTAAGTCGCAGGCGAGGCAACGGAGCATTTTTTTCAATATGAAATTTAGAGTAACCCATCAGGATCCCCACAGCAGTGCCCGCGCCGGAGTGCTTGAACTGCCTCATGGTACGGTGGAAACGCCGGTTTTTATGCCTGTCGGTACCCAGGCATCGGTGAAATCCCTCAGTAACAACGAATTGGAAGCGCTGGGCGCACAGATTATTCTCGGGAACACCTTTCATTTATATTTACGTCCCGGCGTTGACGTGCTGGATTATTTTCGCGGAATTCATGGTTTTATGGGATGGAACCGCCCAGTACTGACCGATTCAGGCGGGTTTCAGGTGTTCAGCCTGTCCAAACTGAACAAAGTGACGGAGGAAGGGGTCGCTTTTAAAAGCCCTGTTGACGGATCCGCCCATTTTTTTTCGCCTGAAAGTGCCATTGATATTCAGCGCAGCATCGGTGCTGATATCATGATGTGTTTTGACGAATGCACGGAGTATCCGGCGGCCTATGACCGTGCCGCCTTTTCAGTAGGTCTGACAAGCCGTTGGGCGCGGCGCTGCCGGGATCGCTGGCTTGAAGGCGATACAGAGAAACAGGCACTGTTCGGGATTGTTCAGGGGAGCGTTTATGAATCGCTGCGCCGGGAAAGTGCCGAAGCCCTGCAGGAGCTGGACTTTCCGGGCTATGCCATCGGCGGTGTCAGCGTCGGTGAAAGCAAAGAGGAGATGCAGGCCGCCACAGGCTGGGCGACGGCATTTCTGCCGGCGGACAAGCCGCGTTATCTGATGGGGGTAGGCGCACCGGAGGATCTTCTGGCGGCGATTGAAAAAGGGGTGGATATGTTTGATTGCGTGATGCCGACGCGCAATGCACGGCACGGCAATCTTTTCACCCGGTACGGCAGGATCAACATCAAGAATGCGCGTTTTGCCAAAGACGGACTGCCCGTGGATCCTGACTGCGGATGCCCCGCTTGCCGCAATCACTCCCGCGCCTATCTGCATCACCTCTTTCGGGTGGGTGAGCTGCTGTCTCAAAGGCTGAATACTTTACATAACCTTTATTTTATGATACAATTGGCAATCCGGGCGCGCCGTGCACTATGCAGCGGTACCTATACCGGCTTCAAAACGGCTTTTTTGCAGGACTACCACCAGAAGTAAAACCGCCAAAATCCATAGCGGGAGGCGGTGTGCTGTGCCCGGAATCAGGAGGCCCGACTGCTCAGTCCGGGTATGTTTATTGGATTAAAGGAGATTCATACGTGTGGCATTTAATCGTTGCCGGAGCGGAAGGTGCGGCGCAGGGCGCTGGCGGGGCACCCGTCAATCCTTTGGGCAGCATGCTTCCCATGATCGTCATCTTCATAGGGATCATGTATTTTCTTATGATTCGTCCCCAGCAGAAACGGGATCGTGAACGCCGTGAAATGCTTGGCAGCCTTGCCAAGGGCGACAATGTAATCACGACAGGTGGAGTCTGTGGCAGCGTTGTGGGGTTGTCGGATGATCGTGTTGTGCTGCGGGTGGATGACAATGTAACCATGGAGTTTGTCCGCGGCGCCATAGCGCAGGTGCTTCCGAAAGAAACGAAATAGTAACGAAGTGTTTTTGTGTTTCTTTGTCTTTTCCGACAAAGAGGCGAAGTATATAACAGTGTGTTTCGGCAGTTTGGCGCCGGAACAGCGGGACCTGTCCCGTTTAATCGTATAACCGCCGCCGTCGATGCGGCCTTGTGTATCCCTGCAGACAGGGATCAGTTGGAGTAACGCATGTCCAAGAGCATATATCGCAGCCTGCTGATCGGGGCTTCTCTGGTGCTGGCCTTTGTGTATGTTTATCCGACGGTGGGATGGATGCTGTTGTCGGATGAAAGCCGTGCCGCACGTCTTGAGAAATGGCAGAAAGAGGACGATGATCTTGCCCGTCGCCAGACAGGCTATTTTGAGGAATTATGGGTAGGTGCCCGCCGTTGGTTTGAGTGTGACCGGAACAAGGTCATTAATCTCGGGCTGGATCTGCAGGGCGGTATCCATATGGTGATCGGCTTCGACATTAAAGATCTGCCTCAGGAAATGCTGGACGAATACCGCAACGAGCGGCGGTATTCTGATGAGAATATTGAAAAAGAAGTGCAGCAGATTGTGCTGCAGCAGATCACGCGCCGCATCAATGATTTTGAAGCGAAAGAGCCGATTATCCAGACGCTTGGCACCAACCAGATCCAGGTGCAGCTGCCCGGCGAAAAAGATGTGCAGCGCGCCAAGAACCTGATTACGAAAACGGCTCAGATGAATTTTCATATTGTTGCGGGGCCCGATGAGTCGCGCCCTGTTTTCGAAAAAATCAGAGACACCTTCCCCAACGAGTTTATTCCGTTTGTAAAAACGACGAGTATGCGCCCTGATGTGCTGACTGTGAGTGTGGAAAACTACGAGCGGGTGCGCAGGGTTCTTGTCCGTGCCGAAGAGAGCGGCGTCATTCCTGAAGACAAAATCATTGCCTTCAGCCAGCAGCCCAAGCCCTACGCGCGGGATCAGGAATATCACCTGTATGTTCTTGCGCGCAAGCCGATTGCCAGTGGTGAGGGGCTGACCTCGGCAGCAGCCATTCAGGATCAGAGCAATATGCCCTACTGGCAGATCCTTTTTTCTTTCGGCGCTTCCGCAGCCGTCAACTTCGCTGATGCAACAGGTGCCAATATAGGCAAGCCCATGGCGATTGTGCTGGACGGTGTTGTTGTGTCGGCGCCGACAATTCGAGACCGCATTGCGGGTGGCCGGGGACAGATCTCAGGCAACTTTGAGGCACAGGAAGCGGTGGATCTTGCCATTGCCCTGAACTCGGGTTCCATGGTTGTGCCCGTTCGTGAAGAGTTCACCCGTACGGTAAGTGCCAGTCTTGGTAAAGACACAGTGCGCAGTGGTGTTTATGCCTCCCTTGCCGGCGTGACGCTGGTGGCACTTTTTATGATCGCCTACTATAAAGGCGCCGGCCTTATCTCCTGTATCTGCCTTGCCCTGAATGCCCTCATGATTATTGCCGCCATGGCGTATTTCGGTATGACCCTGACCCTTCCCGGTATTGCCGGTCTGATCCTGACCATGGGTATGGCGGTGGACGGTAATGTGCTGATTTTCGAACGTATCCGGGAGGAGCTTCGACTGGGGCACACGGTGTTGTCTTCAGTGGAAAGCGGTTTCCGCCGCGCCACGGTCACGATTGTGGACGCCAACCTGACCACGCTGATAGCTGCTGCCGTACTGATGCAATTCGGTACAGGGCCGATTGAGGGCTTTGCGGTGACCTTGAGTATCGGTATTGTGACCAGCGTGTTTACTGTGCTGGTTATCGGCCGTGCGCTTTTTGACTTTTTCCTGGCAAAAGGCGTCATGAAAAAAGTATCGATGCTCAGCATTGTGCCTGAAAATCCGCGGGTGCCCTTCCTGCAACTGCGCAACTTTACCTTCCTTTTCAGCGGTGCCGTCATTGTTGTCGGCATGACGTGCTTTGCCATCCGTGGTATGGACAATTTCGGCGTGGACTTCCAGCCGGGCACCAACCTGATGCTGCATGTGGAAAATACGGATTCTGTGCCGGTAGGTGATGTGCGTGCGGCTCTGTCCGCCAGCGGCTTCACCAACCCGGTCGTGCAGGAAAGCTCCGGCGATAGCGGCGAAGGCAATGCCAATGTTTTCATTGTACGCGTGGGTGATATTACCCGCACGGCAGAGGGTGCCGAAGCGGGGAGCGAGCAGCTTCAGACGGTAGCGGAGCGCATTCAGCAGGCACTGGCACCCTTGAGTGCTGCCGGTACAGCCGAGGGTGTGGTTGTTGAAGACGAGCAGACTGTAGGCCCCTCCGTGGGTGCACAGCTGCGGTGGGATGCGCTGAACGCCATTTTCTGGGCATTGCTTTTCATCGTGATTTACCTGTGGGTTCGTTTCGAATTCCGCTTTGCGCTGGGCGCTGTGGCAGCACTGGCGCATGACCTTATTGTGGCGGTTGGCGTTTTCTCCCTTCTGGGCGGCGAAATCAGCATGAATGTCATTGCGGCGCTGCTCACAATACTGGGTTATTCCATCAACGATACTATCGTGGTATTTGACCGTGTGCGTGAAGATATTCAGGCACAGCGCGGCAAAGGCTATCGTTTTATAGATATCCTTAATGGTGCAATTAACTCCACGTTGAGCCGTACGCTGCTGACCTCCATCACAACTCTTTTTGTGGTGGTCGTGCTGGCTGTGTTCGGTGGTGAAGCCATTCGCGACTTTGCCATAGTCCTTCTGCTGGGTATTGTTTTCGGTACCTATTCTTCAATTTTTGTTGCCAGCGCACTGGTCTATCTGATGGAGAAGCGTCCGGCTGAAGGTGGCAGTACGCAAAGTCGCAAGTCGGGTAAAGCAGAGGAGCGCGCCCCGCGCAGGAGCAGCGCCAAAGCCTGATTGCCTGTTTGTTTTTGCTGAAATTTCCGGGTGTACGCTTTTTCTGGTGCACCCGGTTTTTCTTTCAAAGTGGCTCTGTTTTTTCGTGCGTTTTCCTTCTGAAAAAAAAGACGTGGCGATTTCAATAAAAAGATGTACAGGACTTCGTATTCCTGCTATAATTTCGCGGTTCCTCATCAGAAATGTAAGTTTTTAGCAGACTTTAACTGAGTATTTATTGCGAAAGGATTGACCGTGGCTGATAAATACATTTGCACAAAATGCGGACGTAAGTATGTAGACTGGGGCGCAAAAAAGCTTGATTTCAAATGTCCGACAGAGGGCTGTGCAGAAAATCTGCTGGTTCTGCTTGGCTCACCGGAGGCAAGTCTGCTGGAGATTAGTGCAAAATCAAAAGCGACAAAAAGACGCCAGACTCTTGTTCCCCGCGCCGATGTCGATTATGAAGAGGAAGACCTGGGTGAAGAGTACGAAGAAGACGAAGAAGAGTTGGAAATAGATGACGAGGAGGCGGAAGATCGGAAGCCTGTTGTCTTGAGTGACGGCGGCGATGATAAAGATGGTGACACCGATGACGGCCTCACCGTTATCGCTGACGAGGATGAAGAAGAGGAAGACGAGGAAGAGGAAGATCTTTCCCCTGATCTGGACGAAGAAGAGGTAGATCTTGATTTCCAGGACGAATGAGGCGCTTTTGAGGCGGATTCCGTCATCTCAGGCCGGATGTTATTCTTTTCTGCTCTGATGAGGAGATATGTCAGAAAATAAGCGAAGTCTTTTTATGCAGGCGCTCCGTGGTGAAAAAACACCGCGTGTGCCTGTATGGTTTATGCGGCAGGCGGGGCGCTGTGATCCGGCCTATCTGGCATTACGCGAGAAAAGCGGCCTTCCTCTGGAGCACCTGTTCCGATCGCCTGATCTGGCGGCGCGGATTTCGCTTCTGCCTCTTGCCTGGGGCGTCGATGCCATCATCTTTTTTCAGGACATCCTGACTATTCTGGAAGGAATGGGAGCCTTTTTCCGCTTTGCTCCCGGGCCTGTTCTGGCGAATCCGGAGCGGTTCCTGACTGAGCCGGGAGCGCTCCATCGCTGCGACGTGAGAGAAGCGATGCCCTTTGTTGGAGAGAGCCTGACGCTGATCCGCCAAAGCGCCGGGCAGGAATACCCTTTGCTTGGTTTCGCAGGTGCGCCTCTTACGCTGCTTGCTTTTCTTTCAGAAGGCAAGAGCCCGTCCTCAGAACTGTCTGTACTTCGAAGCATGATGCGCAACTGTCCGGAGCGGGTGGATGCGCTGCTGGATCTTCTTACAGTCATGACCGTTGATTATCTCAAGTATCAGTTTTCCGGCGGTGCTGATGCGGTACAGCTTTTCGAATCGTGTGCCCACCTGTTCAGCCGCGACGAGTATCTGCGCTTTGCGCTCCCGTCCCAGCAGCGTATTTTTGCTGCCTTGAAGGGCTTCGGTCCGACGATTCTTTTTTCCAGACTGGATGAAGCCGGTGTGCAGCTGGAAGACCTTGGCGCAGCAGGTGCCGATGTCCTTTCGCTTCCCTCCTGTTTCTCCATCACGGCCGCCCGGGCACAGTTGGGGGATTCCCTGGTGGTGCAGGGCAATGTGGACAACGTCCTGGTGGCAGACGGAAGCAAAGACGCGATTGCCCGGGCGACGGAAGAATGCCTTGCTGAAGGGCAAAGCCGCGGTCATATTTTAAATCTGGGGCACGGTGTTTTGCCCCGTACTCCACTGAAAAATCTTGTGCACATATTGGAAACAGCCCGCGGGTATGAGGTTGACGGCTGAAAACGGGCTCATCCAATTTTGTGTCCTTGCGCCTCTTTGTCTACAATGACATGAAGGAGATTGATTCATGAAAAAAATAGTTGCGCTTTCCGTGCTCTTCTGTCTCGTTGTCTTTTCTGCAGGCGCTCAGGTGCCGGATCTTGCAAAATTGGATATAGTCGAGCGTTCTGTCCCTGCCGGACCTGTTGCCCTGGTTAACGGGGTTGCCGTGGAGGGGCGGTATTTTCTTGAAGAATACCGGAGGCATTTGCGCAATGTGATGTCCCTCGTGGCAGATCAGAATCTGACAGATGAATTCCGGGTTCATGCGGGTTTGACTACGCTCGGAGAACTGCTGCGCGAAGAGATTCTTGTACAGGAAGCGTCGCGCCGCAAAATTCAGGTGACCAGAAAGGACATCGAGACGGAATATCAGGAAAAACTTCGTGCTTTTTCCCAGTATATTGAGGAAACCAGCGGGGAAAAAGTAGGGGAAGCCCAGGTTCTTGAACGGGCACGTCAAAGCCGGGAAGAAGCGCTTGACAGCATCCGCCGGCAGCTTCTTGCAGAGAAGATGGCGGAAGAACTGGTGAAAGAGAAAAAACTGTCTGTTACCGATGGGGAAGTAAAGAAATTTTACGATGAGAATCCCAATTTCTTTCAGATGCCCGGAAGCATGCATTTGAATCATATTCTGGTTGTGCCCAAACCCTCCGCGGCAAAGGCGGATGACAAAGCGTGGACAAAAGCGACAGAACAGATCAGGCATGCGAAGTCCCGCATCGAGGCAGGAGAGCAGTTTGCGGCAGTGGCGCGCAGCGTCTCGGAGGCACCTGATGCGGAGAAAGGCGGAGACATGGGCATGCTGCCGGTCAATCTGCTTCCGCCCTTTTATGTGGAAGCCGGGCAGGCGTTGAAACCCAAAGAATTAAGCGAGCCGATCCGAAGCCAGCACGGTATGCATCTGATTCAGCTGGTGGATACAGAGTCGCAGCACGCCATTTCTTTTGAAGAGGCTCGGGAAAATATTCGCGCGCAGTTGAAAGCATCCAAAATGGAAGAGATCGTGCTGGAATTTTGTGAGCCTGTCATCAACGACACCAGCAAAACACAAATCTTTTTGCAGCTGGACCGCAACCTTGCGGTTACGAATAAAGAAGCAACCAAGTAAAAAAAAGAGCGTTGCCGGGATCAAAACATGTACTTTTACTGGTTGTCCCGTATATCGCTGTGCTGACCGCAGTTGCCCGGACGCGATGCGCCCGGCGGGTTTGAAGACGCCGGGTTTCATGGGCGCCCCATCACCGGAGTGAGAGGCTGTCGTTTTGTTTATGTTTTTTTATTCCGCACGCCGCAAGTTGTTCCGTTTAGCGGCGTCTCTTATAACCTGGAGTTTTTTCGGCGGATGCTGCGCCCCGCTGCCCCCGTCGGATTATGCGCCTCCGGAGGAAATCATCTATTACGAATGTGAAATTGTCACCGTTTATCCCCATGATTCAGGTGCATTTACGCAGGGGCTCGTTTTTGAAAATGGCTGCCTTTATGAAGGTACGGGCATGCACGGCAAGTCCTCCATCCGTCAGGTTGCCCTGGAAAGCGGGGAGCTGATTCGTCAGCATCTTCTGTCCTCCTCCTATTTCGGGGAAGGAATTGCTATTCAGGGGAAACGCCTTTTTCAGTTGACCTGGCGCTCAAACATGGGATTTGTCTACGATCTGGACAGTTTCGAGCAGACGGGTGATTTCGGCTATCTGGGTGAAGGCTGGGGGCTGACCCATGACGGCAAGCGCCTTATTATGAGCGACGGTACCAGCCGGCTGCGTTTTCTGGATATGAACAGCTTTGAAGAGAAGGGGAGTGTTCATGTCCGTTACGGCAGCAGTCCCATACAGAAACTGAATGAACTTGAATACATAAACGGCTTGGTGTACGCCAACATCTGGTATGATCACCGGATAGCAATTATCTGCCCGGAAAGCGGTTACGTGACGGGCTGGATTGACTGCAGTTCTTTAGTGAAACGACCGGAAATTGCCCGGGCGGATGTGCTGAACGGGATTGCCTGGGACAGAGATGGCGAGCGTCTTTTTGTCACGGGTAAATACTGGCCGGAGCTCTTCGAAATCCGCCTGATAGAAAAGGCGCGTGCTCCCTATCCTGCTGTAGAATAGTGCCGACCGGCTCTTTGTGGGCTGGCAAAGGAAAATCTGATTATGAAAATAGGCATTTCGTGCCATGCCACAACGGGAGGCAGCGGGATAGTAGCGACAGAGCTCGGGCTGGCATTGGCACGCCGGGGTCATGAGATTCATTTTGTCACCATGGAGCCCCCTTTTCGGCTGCCTCATTATGAGCCCAATATTTTTGCGCATTCTGTGGATACCATCAACTATCCGTTGTTCAAGCTGCCTCCTTATTCTATTGCGCTGTCCAGTAAAATTGCCGAGGTTGCGCAGGAATATGATATTCAGCTCTGGCACGCCCATTATGCGATTCCCAATGCGGTGGCGGCACTGCTCGGGCGCAGCATGCTTCCGGCAGAAAAACGCTTCTGCCTGATTACGACGCTTCACGGCACCGACATTACGCTGGTCGGCAGCCATCCGTCTTTTTATCGTGCGACGCAGTATGCCATGGAGAGCAGTTGTGCGGTGACAGCCGTGTCGGACTGGTTAAGCCGCGAAACCGAGCGTGAGTTTGACCTGAAAGAGCCGGTGCGCACGATTTATAATTTTCTGGATCCCACCCGGTTTCATACACGGAAGATCAATCGTCCCACTCTTGCGCGGGGGGACGAAAAAATAATCATGCATTTGTCGAATTTCAGACCGGTGAAGCGTGTCACTGATGTGATACGCGTGTTCAAGCGGATTCTGGATGATGTTTCCGCCCGCCTCATCATGGTGGGTGAAGGGCCGGAACGTCTCTCGGCGGCAGGAGTTGCCCGGCAGCTGGGTGTGGAAGACCGCATCAGTTATCTGGGTAATTGCGCCAACGTGGAAGATTTGCTTCCCTGCGCAGACCTGATTATTCAGCCGAGCGAACACGAAAGTTTCGGGCTGGTTCCTTTGGAGGCGATGGCGAGCGAAGTGCCGGTAATTGCGACCAACAGCGGCGGTGTGACGGAAGTGGTAGTTCATGGTAAAACGGGGTATTTGTGCGAAGTTGGGGATATTGAAAGTATGGCTGAGTACGCTCGTGCCATCCTTACACAACCCGAACTGAGGACGGCGCTGGGACAGGCAGGCAGAAAACGGGCGCTGGAAAAATTTTCGGTTGATCTGATTGTGGATCAATACGAACATTTGTATGAAGAAGTGCGCGCCCGCCGTGCTGATGTCATGGAGAAAAAACACAGCCCGGAACCCTGGTGAGTTCCGGGACTGATGGTATCTGTCTGTGGCTTCGGAGAGGACTAGAGCGGGAAGGATGCCAGGCCGCCATACCCCAACGGCAGGTATGCTGTATCTTTGCCCACACGCAGCTTACTCGGATACCCCATGACAGGGAAGAGGGTTACGTGTTCCGGCGGATGTTCGTTGAAGTTCCACTGGGAAGCAGCGGCGCCTGAGACGGAAAGAAATACGGAGCCTTTTCTCACGCCGAGAAGGTTGCACCATACGTCTCCCACATTCTTTCTTTCATGGCTTTTGAAGCCGCCTTTGGCGTTGACAAAAATGCCGCCAAGCATGTAGCCCCGGGCTTCTTCTGCTGCTTTGTCGTTGCCCGAAGACAAAAGAGTATCACGCGGGACATCGCTGTTTTCGGAGTAAATATACCCCACGTAGCCAGCAAAATTATCGGAGAGGGCAAGCTGCGTGCCGTATGACGGCAGGTTGACGGAATCCTGCAGCGAGAATTTGTTTTCCGAGAGAATGCCGCTTCGAAGCAGTTCCTTCAAGTTGCCGTCCCGCAGGTACTGGGTATCTTTAAGCAGCAGAATATCAGTGCCGGGAACACGGTGCTGGAAGATGCCGGGCACATTGACTCTGGCGCTTTCATCCAGCGTGGCGGGATCTAAAGTGCTCAGGTAATAAGCGCAGCGGTAGGCGTTGCCGGAGGAAGTCGCCAGCGTCTTGCGATAGGTCAGATATATCTGCTTTCCGTCGCCGCTCACTCTTTCCGGGGCAGGGTCGCCCAGACCGAGGTAGGTCATGTTGTCCGGGTCATTAAGATTCAGCACGGCGAGACCCTGGTAAGCGGAGGATGCGCCGAGGTACCGGTCGAAGCGGTCGCCTGATCCGCGCATCACAAGATAGTCTCCAGCCAGAAATGCAGTAGGCGAAGGATCATAATAGTAGTAGGGGTAGTATCCCGGTCGCGCCTGTTTTCCGGAAGCAACCATGTCGTAGCCCATCCACCAGCCGTAGTACCAGGGCTGCAGTTTCACCAAGATTTCTTTTTCAAGAACCGGGGAGAGCGGATCAGAAACATTCACCAGATAGACCCGGTAAAAACTGTTGTATTCCGGATAGTAATCATAGCCGGAAGCCACCAGCACCGCAGTGTCATTCCAAAGAAAACTCTCCGTGATGGAGGACGTTTTAAGAAGCACTTCCTGCCCTGTCTCACCGGCAGCATTCACAGCGCGGACGCTGCTGTCGGCGGAGTCATACCGGCAGATAATTTCCAGTGCCCATCCGTCTTTCAGCGGGACGACATCCGCAATGTTTTCGGCAAGGGTGATGCTGTTTGTGATACGGGGCGTGTTCGGGTCGGAGGCATCAATCACAGCCAACTGTTCCTGTGTAACGGCGAAGTGGTAACCGCCGTACTGCAGTGCGCGGAGTGCGCTTCCCCGCAGATCCACATAGCCCTGCGCCTGCAGGCGATCGCGGTTGTAGGAGATGAACTGCAGCCGGTCATATCCGCCGCTGCCGTAGTTCCAGCCGCTGAATGGAACCAGAATGGCATTGTCCAGAACGGTGAAGGCTTTGACATCTTCATAGGCCGTTGACCAGCTCCAGTTGTCGCCGAAGCTGGTGTAATCGAGGCGCTGCGGAGCCCCGGGATCGCTCACATCGAAAAGACTGACCATGACCCGTCTGCCGCCGCCTTCATCATCAACGCCCAGAGCGATGAGCCGGTCGCCCCGGGGTTCAATATGCGTTGACCAGCCCGGAATTTTCAGCTCGCCCAGCACCTGCGGATTTGCGGGATCTGAAAGATCCACGACATACAGGGGGTCTACCGTGAGGTAGGTGACAATATAAGCGCGGGCACCGTCAAAGCGTGTCGCATAAGTAGTATCACCGGCGGCACTTTCCAGTTCGGTCGATCCCAGCTGTGCAAAGGTATCGGGGTCTTTCAGATCCCAGGTGGTAATCAGGGTTTTCCGGTCGTTCCATCCGGTATTGCTAACTACACGCAGCACATCTTCCCACGCGTCCATTTTAAATCTGTCTGCCAGATGTCCAGGAACAACAGCTGTGCCCCGTACGGCAATAGCACCGCGGGGATCGCTGATGTCGACATAAGTGATTGCGGTGCTGTCGCTGTACCAGTCGGAAGTGGCACAGAAAATTGCCTCGCTGGTCGCCTGAATCAGATTTCCGTATCCCTGAAATTTAACTTTAGCCACCTGGCTCATGGCACCCGGTCGGGCAGTATCCAGACTGATTGCCCAGGTGTCGCCGTAGCTCTTTTCTACGGACGCTGTTTCGATGGGTTCGTCTGTTTCCTCAGGGTAATACCAGGTATAGTTGCTGCACACGGCGTACAGGATAGAGCCAACGAGGCGGCTGTCGATGAGGTCGCCCTCAAAGCGGCTGGACCCCAGTGAAACAACTGCTTCAGGATCGGTGACATCAAAAACGTAAAGGCGGGAACCGTAGGAGACCTGGTAGCGTCCTTTCTCATCCAGCCGGACATCTTGCGCATAACTGACCAGCACATAGGCTTTGTTGCCGACCAGATACAGATCCCGGGGATATCCGAACGTGGGTGTTTGCGACAGCGTGCGCTGCCCGTCGAGATCGGCAATGATGAGCCCGCGGTGCTGGTTGAGAATGTAAAGCAGGTTGCCTGCCCGTCTGATCACGTCGGGCTCAACGAGTTCCCGGGATTCTTTGCCGCCTTCGTTTTCTTCTCCGGCGTCCGGTGTGGGCACACCATCCAGAGTCTCATCGTAAACCCCGCGTTGTGCCGGGTCCGCACTGGTAAAGAGAGGCGCCTCTCCTTCCTCCGGGCTCTCGCCCTCAGCGGGAAGTTCACCTTCAATTACTTCTTCTCCTTCTACAGGATCGACAGGCGGAACGGGGGGCTTGAACCAGGGGCATCCGGAAAGAAGCACGAGGAGAGCGATGGTGGTGAGTGAGAACGAAAGCATGCGTTTCATGAGAGGAACTCCTCTAAAGAGGTAGGCACACACGGTTTCGGGCACAGTTAACGTACCCTGTATATATTATACCGCTGAATTACAAAATTGTGTCGCCTATTTTATTTGAACTGAAATGCATACAAATCCGCATCAGCCAGCTGGATAACAAGCCGAACGGTCTTGCCCGCCAGAATTCCCGCGCTGTTTTCGTCCTGCCAGCGGACGATGCGGTCAATGCTGTTGCCGAAAATTTCGTTGCTCTCTTCCAATGAAAATCCGGGATAAGCTGTGCCTGCTTCATCGGTCAAAGCCGCCCGTACGGAGCCTGCGGCGGAAGTGCTGAAGTTAATATGGAGGTCTTTGCCGGTAAATGTAAAAGGTATCGTTGTCAAAAGACCACGGGTGCATCCTGCCCGAAGGCTGGCAAATCCGTCGGTACGAAGGGTATACCGGTCAATCCGTGCTGTCGGCTGCCCGTAGTTATGCTGGATATAGAGCGAGAGTTCTGTTTCGCCGGTCGGGAGAATTCCCCAGGCAGGATAATTGGTTCTGGAAGTCCAGTTTTCCAGCCCGATACCCGGCCGCACATAGCCTTCCAGAAAACAGCGGTCATAGCGGGTGCCTCCGCGGCTGGTCATGAGCACACTGTCGGAGCAGTCCTTGTAGTACCCTTTTTCGACGCCCAATACCGCCGCCTCCTGCTCGGACATGATGTGCCTGCCGGGCATAAAGCGCGCTGCCAGCGCAATGTACAGATGAGGTGCCCGAAAGTAGGGGAGCGTCTGGTTGGTATAAATGTGCTCCGGCGGCGCATTGCCCGCATCCATTTCTTCCGGGGGCGACCAGTGGACAAAGTCGGGTGAGGAGGCACGGCTGATCCAGCGATATCCTGCATAGTTGCCTTTTGTCCAGGTCCGGAAATAGCAGAGGTAGCATTGTTCGGCTTCAGACCAGAAAGCCAGGTTCTGTGAGTCGAAGGCACCGCCGGTGATAATTTTTTCATCTTTTAAAGTCCAGTGGATCCCATCTTCTGAAGAGAAACTGCTCAAGCCGCTTTCTTCCGTACCGGCGACCGCAAGATACCGCTCAGAGGCGGGGGCACCGGGCCGGGTATTGATGAAAGGGC
>Ga0116174_10001147_pt1 | contig 24801 bp, 8 predicted proteins | sample AD_UKC087_MetaG_FD_89801 | JGI IMG/M metagenome (GOLD analysis project Ga0116174, IMG submission 89801) | Active sludge microbial communities of municipal wastewater-treating anaerobic digesters from USA - AD_UKC087_MetaG | ecosystem: Engineered > Bioreactor > Anaerobic > Digestate | place: USA...
AACTACGATTTGGAGATGATTTGTGAAGTAGGCTATTGTTCGGGAATTGAAAATTATTCGCGCTATTTCGATGGTCGTCAGCCCGGAACACGTCCGTTCTGCTTGTTGGATTTTTTCCCGAAAGATTTTTTGGTGGTCATCGACGAGAGCCACGTTACAATTCCGCAAGTGCGTGCCATGTACGGGGGAGATGCTGCTCGCAAGAACAATTTGGTGGAGTACGGTTTTCGCCTTCCCGCCGCTCGTGATAATCGTCCGCTTAAATTTGAAGAATTTGAAAGTTTGGTAAAACAAGCCATTTATGTAAGTGCAACTCCTGCCGATTACGAACTTGAAAAATCTGAAGGTGTTGTGGTAGAGCAACTTATACGCCCCACAGGATTGCTTGACCCAATAATTGAAGTGCGTCCAAGTCTCAATCAAATAGACGATTTGTTGGAAGAAATAACTTTATGTACGGAAAAAGACGAACGCGTATTGGTAACAACGTTGACGAAACGCATGGCTGAAGAGTTAGACAAATATTTGCGAAAAGTCGGTGTTCGTTGCACTTACATTCACTCCGATATAGAGACGATGGAAAGAGTAGAAATTTTGGACGGACTAAAAAATGGTTTGTTCGATGTACTTATCGGTGTGAACTTGTTGCGCGAAGGTTTGGATTTGCCGCAAGTGTCTCTGGTGGCTATTTTAGATGCTGACAAAGAGGGTTTTTTGAGGTCGCATCGTGCTTTGACTCAAACTGCCGGTCGTGCGGCGCGTAATCTTAACGGAAAAGTAATAATGTATGCCGACACAATTACGGAAAGTATGCGTTTGACTATCAACGAAACCAACCGTCGCCGCGAAAAACAACTTAAATACAATACCGAAAACAACATAACGCCACGTGCTATTCTTAAAACAGCGGATTTGGCTTTGGTGGGCATGGGTTCAACAGCTAAACAATTTTATGTAGAACCAGAACGTCCTAATATTGCTGCCGATCCGGTTATTCGCTACATGGGTGTGAAAGATTTGGAAAAAACCATAGAAAAAACCAAAAAACAGATGCTCGAAGCAGCGAAAAACCTTCAATTCATCGAAGCAGCTCAGTATCGCGATGAGTTGCTGAAACTGGAAGAAATGCGTGACGGCATTCAGAAAAAAGAATCGTCAAAAAAATAGTGAAAAAATTAGTTTCGATTTCCTATTTTTCTTATTTTTGGTTTATATATTCAAAATTCGTTCTAATTATTGTATCTTTGTATTTTCTTGTTTCACTTGATTATTTAAATTTATGAAAAAACTGGTTATTCTCTTGTTGTTGATTCCTACGGCTGTTTTCGGGCAGGACATAACGTCTCTGAAATTTGTAGATGCCGAAAATTTGATGCTAATCAATAAAGGTTTTTCCAATACCGAAATGTACTATTCGCGTCTGCCCGAAACTCTTAAAGGCAATGTGCGTAAAGCGGTTTGGGATTTAGGTCTCAATTCAGCCGGATTGGCTGTGCGTTTTTCCACTAACAGCAAATGCATCGGTGTAAAATGGACATTGCTCAACAATTTTCACATGTCGCACATGCCAGGTACAAGTATTCGCGGTCTTGACCTTTACACTCTTGATGGCGGTCAATGGAAATTTATTGGGGTTGCCAAACCGACAAAAAAGGAATCGCAAAACATATTTATCCGTAATATGGACGGAGCTACTCACGAGTATTTGGCTTATTTGCCACTTTACGACGGCGTTGAAAAACTTGAAATTGGTGTCGATTCGACCGCTGAAATTTCTTTACCAAAAACTTCTAAATTAGTAGCAAATTCGGGTGTAAAGCCGATTGTGTTCTACGGCACGAGTATTACACAGGGCGGTTGCGCATCGCGACCGGGCATGGCTTATCCGGCTATCATCGGGCGCAGACTGGGTTGCGAAACCATCAACCTTGGTTTTAGCGGCAACGCACGCATGGATTTTGTTATGTCGCAAACCATTGCCCAAATTGATGCTTCCAAATATGTGGTGGATTGTATACCCAATTGCACCGCACAAATTTTAAGAGATTCTGCTTACACTTTTTTGAAAAATTTAGCTGAAACGCGTTCACAAGTGCCTATTTATATGGTAGAAAACGTTTCTTTTCCAAGTTTTTTGCGCGACCAAAAATCGGCTTCCGATGTACAAGAAAAATATCAAGTTTGGCGCGAAACGTATCTAAAGTTGCGGAAAGAAGGGTATAAAAATATCCGTTACATTAAAGCAAAAGGTTTAATTGGCGACGATTATGAAGGCACTGTTGATGCGGTTCATCTTACTGACCTTGGATTTTTACGTTTGGCTGAAAATCTTTTGAAAAAAATCAAATAATTCCGATGAAATCAGCAATTTTTGCATTTATCGATAAAATAAAAAATCACTTTTTAAAATTTTAATTACAATGAAAAAAATAGGATTATATTTAATTGCTACGCTTATGTTAGTTGCATGTTCAAAACGGCAAAATCCATTCTTTACCGAATGGAATACACCTTACGGATTGCCTCCGTTCGATGAAATTGTGGAAGCCGATTACCTTCCGGCTATAAAAGAAGGAATTAAACAACAACAGGCAGAAATTGACGCTATTATCGACAATAGCGACGAACCGACTTTTGAAAACACCATTGCGGCTTATGAAAATTCGGGACAACTGCTCTCTAAAGTTTCCGGCGTATTGTTCAATCTTTCCGAGTCAAATTCTACAGAAAGCCTTAATGCCATAGTCGAAGAGGTTTTACCGCTTATTTCGGAACATAGCGACAATATTTTTATGAATTCCGATTTTTATGCACGTGTCGCTGCTATTTATGCTGTCAAAGATTCGCTTGATTTGACTACAGAGGAACAGATGGTGCTTGAAAAAATCAACCGTGCATTTGTGCGCAACGGTATCGCTTTGGATTCTGAAAAACAGGCTCGTATGCGGGAAATCAACAAACAACTTTCGTCGCTACAACAAAAATTCGGCAATAATATACTCAACGAAACGAATGCTTTTCAATTGGTTATTGACGATGAAAAAGACCTGATTGGATTGCCTGAAGCTGTGCGTACGGCTGCTGCCGAAGTCGCCAAAGAAGCCGGCATGGAAAATTGCTGGCTGTTCGGATTGCAACGCCCAAGCTACGGACCGTTTATGCAGTACAGCCAACGTCGCGATTTGCGCGAAAAAATGTTCAAAGCTTATTCGATGCGAGGAAACAACGGCAATGAAAACGACAACAAACAGGTAATTTTGGACATCATGCGTTTGCGCATCGAAAAAGCTAATCTGTTGGGTTTCGATACGCCTGCCAACTTTATTTTAGACGAAACAATGGCTAAAAATTCGCAAACAGTAAACGAGTTTTTGGCAAAAATTTTCACTCCGGCAGTAAAAAAAGCTAAAGAAGAATGTGCTGAAATGCAGCAAATTATCGACCGCGAAGGAGGAGACTTTAAGTTGGCTCCTTGGGATTGGGATTTTTATGCCGAAAAATTGCGACAAGAAAAATATGCGCTCAACGAAGCCGAAATAAAACCTTATTTCCAAATGGAAAATGTGAGGGCTGGCGTTTTTGCCGTGGCACATAAACTATATGGGCTCAATTTTGAGAAATTGGATAATGTGCCGATTTACGATGCTGATGTGGAAGCATTCAAAGTTACCGATGCCGATGGTTCGCTTATTGGATTGTTCTATACTGATTTTTATCCCCGAGCCAGCAAACGTGGCGGAGCTTGGATGAGCAATTTCCGCGAACAACGTTTTGTAAATGGGGAAGATGTGCGTCCCATTGTGGTGAACGTAGGCAATTTTACCAAACCGACTGCCGACCAACCGTCGTTGCTTACATTGGAAGAAGTGGAGACAATGTTTCACGAGTTTGGGCACGCTTTGCACGGATTGCTCTCTAAATGTCGCTATGTAGATGTAAGCGGTACCAACGTAGCGCGCGATTTTGTGGAACTTCCGAGCCAAATTAACGAAAATTGGGCTTTTGAACCCGAAGTGTTGGCTATGTACGCCACTCATTACCAAACGGGTGAAGTAATTCCTGAAGCTTTGGTGAACAAAATACAGAATGTTGCTACGTTCAATCAAGGATTTATGACTACCGAATTAGTGGCTGCATCTATTTTGGATATGAATTGGCACGATTTGACTTCTGTCGATGGAATTGACGTGGTGGTATTTGAAAATGAAAAAATGAAACAGATAGGTCTTATCGACGAAATTATTCCGCGCTATCGTAGTACTTATTTCAACCATATCTTTAATAACAGTTACAGTGCCGGATATTACAGCTATTTGTGGGCGGAAGTGCTTGACAAAGATGCGTTTGAACTGTTTAAAGAAAAAGGTATTTTCGATACTGCAACCGCCCAATCATTTCGCACTAATGTACTCGAGAAGGGTGGTAGCGATGAGCCGATGAAACTCTACAAGCAGTTTCGAGGTGCCGACCCGAATCCCGAAGCAATGCTCAAAGGTCGCGGATTGGAATAATTTATAAAATAACTGTTAAATGATATTTAAACAGGATTTAAGCGGGTTGAAGCAGTTGCTTTTGCCCGCTTTTTTGTGGTTGGAAGTGTACGCTGTTGAAAAAATAAATATAGAAAATCAACGTTTCAATATTTTTATGTACCTTTGCTGAATTTCATGGCATAATATTTAATTGATATACGATAACTATGAAAAAGTTTAAATTGTATGACCAACTCTTTGGTTGGCTGGCTTTTCTGATTGCTGCGGTTACCTATTTATTGACAATAGAGCCGACTGCAAGTTTCTGGGATTGCGGCGAATTTATTGCTGCCGCTTACAAATTGGACGTGGGACACCCGCCCGGAGCTCCGTTTTTCATGCTCACGGCACGAATGTTTTCGTTGTTTGCCTCCGACCCTTCACAGGTGGCGATGATGGTAAATGCCATGTCGGCGTTGTGCAGTGCTTTTACCATTTTATTCCTGTTTTGGACTATTACCCATTTGGCACGCAAAATTCTTATTAAATCCGAAGAAGATTTTGGCACATGGAGAACAATAGCCATACTTGGTGCGGGCATGGTGGGAGCATTGGCTTATACCTTTTCCGATACGTTTTGGTTCTCTGCCGTCGAGGGTGAAGTTTATGCCTATTCGTCGTTTTTTACAGCCATCGTCTTTTGGGCAATACTGAAATGGGAAGATGCCGAGCCGAGCCATGAGTTGCGCTGGATTATTCTTATTGCCTATTTAATGGGGCTGTCTATTGGCGTTCACTTGCTCAATTTGTTGGCTATTCCTGCTATCGTTTTGGTTTATTATTTCAAAAAATATCCTGTTACTACTAAAAACACGTTGCTGGCATTGTTGGCATCGGTAGTTATTTTGGCGGCAGTGCTGTATGGACTTATCCCCGGCTTTGTAAAAGTGGCGAGTTGGTTTGAACTGTTCTTTGTCAATGTTGTAGGTCTTCCGTTCAATACCGGCGTGTTTGTTTACATTATCGTTACAATAGCAATTTTAGCTTGGGCACTCTATGAAACACAAAGCGAAAAACGTCCTCAAAATATAAAAATAGCGTTCCTATTGTCTGTGCTTTTGTTGGGCATACCGTTTATGGGAAGTGGCATTTTGTTGGGCATTTTAATTTTTGCAGGTCTGTGTGCATACGTGTTTTTAGCCAAAAATATCAACAATAAAGTGCTGAATATCATTGTTTTGTGTATGACTGTAATGTTGATTGGCTATTCGTCGTACGCTTTGGTGGTTATCCGTTCGTCGGCTAATCCGCCTATGGACCAAAACTCCCCCGAAGATGTGTTTGCATTGCAATATTATCTCAACCGCGAGCAGTACGGCGACCGTCCGTTGCTTTACGGTGCGGTCTATTCTGCTCCCGAAGTACTCAAGCAGGAAGGAAATTATTGCGTGCCAATTGAAAAGCGTGGCAATGCCATTTGGATGCAAAAAGAAAAAACATCGAAAGATGAAAAAGACAGCTATGTGATAGCAAGTTACAAGCACAAAGGCTACAAAAAAGACAGTCGTTTCGAAATGCTTTTCCCGCGCATGTACAGTCCTGCTCATGCCGATGCTTACAAAGTGTGGGGCAATATTAAAGGTGAAAAGATTTCTGTTGACCGTTGCGGTGACCGCAAGATAATTTTGAGACCGACATTTGGCGAAAACCTCTATTTCTTCTTCAATTACCAAATTAACTATATGTATCTTCGCTATTTCATGTGGAATTTTAGCGGTCGACAAAACGATTTGCAAGGTTCCGGCGAAATAGACAAAGGTAATTGGATAACCGGTATCGGATTTCTTGACAATATGCGCTTAGGCGACCAGTCGGCTTTGCCTGATGTTGTAAAAAACAACAAAGGACGCAACACTTATTTCATATTGCCTCTGCTTTTGGGTATTTTGGGCATAATGTGGCAATTGAATCAAGGCAAAAAAGGGTCACAGAGTTTTTGGATTACCTTTGCGCTCTTCTTTATGACGGGCATTGCTATTGTTATTTATCTTAACCAAACGCCCGGTCAGCCACGTGAGCGTGACTATGCTTATGCCGGTTCGTTCTATGCGTTCTGTATTTGGGTGGGCTTAGGTGTGTTGATGCTGATACAATGGTTGAACAAAGTGTTGCCGAAAAAATTATCTGCCACTTTGGTTTCTATTTTGTGCTTGGGTGTTCCGGTGCTTATGGCTGTTCAAAATTGGGACGACCACGACCGTTCGAACCGTACTACCGCTCGCGATTTTGGAGCTAATTACCTCAATTCGTGCGCTCCTAATGCTATTATTTTTTCCAATGGCGATAACGATACATTCCCATTGTGGTACAATCAAGAAGTGGAAGGTGAACGAACCGATGTGCGTGTTTGCAACTTGAGCTACCTGCAAACCGATTGGTACATCGACCAAATGCGTCGGGGTGCTTACGAATCTGCTCCGCTGCCTATTTCATGGGAGCGCAAAGATTATGTGCAAAATCATTTGGACGTTTCACGCGTAATAGATCATCCGCATTTTGGTGACTCTATGCCGTTGGATTTGGCTTTGAAAATTGTACGTGAACCTGAATTTATCGATGATGACGGTATCGGAAACATATTTGCATCAAAACTGATATTGCCAATTGATAAACATCAAGTGTTGGCTACGCAAACCGTTGAGCCGAAAGATTCTGCAAAAATTGTTGAACAGATGGTAATTCCACTTGGACGCAGCCTCGACAAAGCTAAAATGATGATGTTGGAGATGTTGAACACCAATCGTTGGGAACGCCCGATGTACATAGCAGCTACAGTTGGTGACGAGTTTTATCCTGACATTAAGAAATATATGCGCTTGGAAGGCTTGGCTTACCGAATTGTACCACTGGAAAACGATGGTTATAAATCGATGGTCAATACCGATGTGATGTTCGATAATATGATGAATAAATTTAAATGGGGCGGCATTGAAAATCCGAAAGTCTATTTAGATGAAACCAATATGCGTATGTGTTACACGATGCGGCTTATGTTCACCGAATTGGTACAAGAGTTGATGAAAGAAGGACAGAAAGAGAAAGCCAAAGAAGCACTTGACTATTGTATGAAAGTTATTCCCAATACAACTGTTCCGCACGACTACTATTCGTTGCTTTTGGCTGAACAATATTACGCACTTGGCGAAATGGCTTTGGCTGACAGTATTGTGGACATTGTGGGCGAAGGTTGTCGTCAGGCGTTGCACTATAACTCTCAACTGACACCGGAACAACGTGCTGCCGTTTCACGTAATCTTAGTGTTCGTCAAAATCTTAGTTTAATGCAGAATATTTATTTGGCAAGTGCAGAATCTCGTAGCTCATTGGCTGATAAATATCGCGATTTGTTACAATTATATATCGGCTTGATGCCGAAATAAACTCGAAAATGTTTATAGAACAACCGCCCTCGTTCGTCAGACTCTTTTGGAAAGGAGTCTGGCGAATGAAACGGGCTGGCGAGCGCACGGTTTATCTCACTTTCGACGATGGACCGTGTCCGACCACTACACCGCAAATATTGGAAATATTACGCCGTTATCAATTGAAAGCTACTTTTTTTTGTGTTGGCGATAATGTGCGTAAATATCCCGAATTGTTTGAGCAGATAAAATGCGAAGGACATCATGTGGGCAATCATACGATGCACCATCTCAAAGGTTTTGGCACTAGCACTGAAACTTATTGCCGCGATGTCGCTGAAGCTAATGCACTCATCCACAGTCGCCTTTTTCGTCCGCCTTACGGACGTGTGAAGCCGGCTCAGCTAAAAGAAATTCGTAAAAACTATACCGTTGTGATGTGGGATGTAATTACGCGCGATTACAATCCCAAACTTAGTCCCGAAAAAATTGTGCGCATTGTGAAAAAATATGCGCGTAACGGTTCCATTATCGTTTTTCACGATTCTAAAAAATCTTCAGCAAATACACTTTCCGCATTGCCCCAAGCCATTGAAGCGCTTCTGGTTAAAGGTTTCTCTTTTTCGCAGTTACAATAAAATAGTTTATAGGGATTTATGTATAAAACTTAAAAAATTAAAAAAAAGAGAGCTGTTTTTTGATAGTTTTCAAATAAAAAGTAGGTTTTTATTTTCAAAGAATTGAAAAATCCAAAATTTAACCTATTTCTTTCGTGAAAATGAAAAAAAGATGGTAAAAACAATTTTTTTTAGCTTCAAAAACGGTTCAAAAACCAACTTTTTCCAGAGACAAATTAACACTCATTAACTATTTTAACAAGTCTAAATTGCATATTATCAGTTGTTTTAATTGCAAAACTCCGCAAATCGAAATTTTATTTTTACAAATAATAATAAACTTGTAAATTTGCACCGATATAATATGTGATTTATGATGTTCATTTTCAGATTCATCAAAAGTTTTATCGTAGGATTGTACAAAGGGCTAATTTATTGGTTTTTTTGGGCGAGCTCCGTCTCCATGCGTGACGAATTGTTTTGTTCTTATACTTTTAAAATAGCCGATAGTAAGTACGAAGTGGCAAACTCTGCTTTACCTCCTTTAAAAACTGTTATTGCCGATACCTACGATTTGTTAGCTTTGGATTTGCAGGACACTTCGCATCCCACGCAAGCCATTATCGCATCGTATATGGCTCATGCATTATCAAATTTGCGCGCATTGGCGGCTTCCGTCAAAGACCTTCCAGAAAAACACCGCGCGCGACTACGTTTCTGTTCCGATTAATATACTTTTTGTACCGTAACTTGATGTAAAAAACATCAGGGCAGGGTGCTTTGTGGGTAGTTATCAGATTACCGAAACGAGTTATATTTTACCAATTCCAAATCAAATAAATGAATATTTTTTACAACTATGAATAAACGAATTTTATTAGTATTTTGCTTAATAATGGGTAACGTAAGCCTTTGGGCGCAATTTCCTTACAATACCGATTTTACGGCAAGTCATTTCAGTAATCCCTCCATTGTAATTGCAAGTTCTGAGGCATCTTGGGACGGTGGTGTATGGCTAACAAATGGTGGATTTGATTGGACGGAAAGATACATTGTAGTAGCGTTAGACCAAGGCGGCATCCCCGACAAATTGACATTTACTTGTAAACAAAATTCAGGATTTTCTTCAGGTAGTGGTTTTAAAGTGTATCAGAGTGCGACCAACGGAAATTGGTCGGTAGTGTCTGAACCCGGACTTTCGGGAACTTCTGAAAAACCTTACACTGTGACACTTGCAAAGACCACAAAATATTTAAAATTCGGCTGGTCGGACAACTTCAAAGGCTACTACACAAAAATAAATGTGAGTGAATTAAAGTATGTTACACCGTCGGCAAGTATAGTGGATTGTGGTACGTTGGACGTGTTGCAATCGTCGAATGATACACAATTTTCTATTGATTGGTGTAATGTAAAACCACTGACACTATCGTTGGATAACACAACTGATTTTGCATTAGGAACAGCATCAATAGCCTCAAGTACAGGTGCATATGGAACGGCATCGAATATTATAGTCGATTTTCATCCACAAACGAAAGGTGCAAAAACGGCGACCGTAACTGTTTCGGATAGCGATAATCAAACGTGGGCTACTATTACGCTCACAGGGCAGTCCAATGCGTTGTCGCAATCCATTGTATGGTGGGACGAAGAGACTACGATGCTTTCACGCGGCGACACTATTGGTTCAAACGAAAGTCCGTTTGTATTTGCTTCAAGCGATTTGCCACTGACGTCTCTTACATCAAGCGACGAAAACGTTTTGCGTATCGAAGGTGGGCGACTGATAGCGGTTGCTGCCGGTACGGCAGATATTATTGCTTATCAAGCAGGATCGCCTACTGTTGATGAGGTGCGCGATACGTTGCATTTGGAAGTAACTAATTTATTGACTCAAAAAATTACATGGACGCAACCGCTTTCATTTCTTTTAGGTGCAGCACAGACGGAATTGACTGCTGTTGCTTCAAGCGGTCTGCCGATAACCTACGAATTGGTTAATAATGCCAATAATATTGTAACACTCGTTGGTAATATGCTCACTATATCAACTACTAATGTAGGAACTGCCACGATTAAAGCTACCCAAGCCGGTAACGAAACTTACGCTGCTACTTCCTACTTACGTACGTTGCGTGTGCGCGACCCGAATGTCAGTTGTATAAATGAACCGTTGGCATTGGAAGATAACAACGAATATTCGTTGAGCACTATTCAAACGGGACCCGAATTTGTGTTGAACGGTTATCCGGCGGTATTGACGTTTGAAGCTCGGAAATCGACACTCGGTATTAATTATTTCTATGTACAGCAATATATTGGTTCGTCGTGGAGTGATGTGGCTAATCCGAGTTTAGGAAGTAATTATGCAACCTATACCTATAATCTTAATCGCAATGCCACAAAAATTCGTTTTCTGACGAGGACGGGTGCTACTTTTAAAAAATATTACAAAAATATTCGGGTAACGCGTGCTCATTTTATCGAAAGTAATCCGACAACCATGGTAATAAACGGGCAATTCGGTACGACAACTAAGAAAACAGTACAACTTACTTACTCGAATGTTCAGGATGAAATTCATTTGAACATTATCGGCAACAATCCTGATTTTCATATTGAGCCTGCTTTAATTTCTGTTGAGTGCGGTGATTACGGGACTAAAAATATATTTGTATCCTATACGCCTTCAGCTATTGAGCCCGACACGGTAACATTAAATGTTTCAAGCGTAAAAGACGGTTGGAATCTTAATATTCCTATTACGACAACTGTCGAAAAACGTGCGCAATACATCAGTTGGGCTTTGCGCGATTCGTTGGCTTCTACGCAAACTTATACGCTTAATAAAATAAATCCTGTTTCCGGTTTGCCAATCACTTATAATTTTTCAGATGAAACCATACTCAAACTGGATGCCGATAATAAATTAGTGTTTTTGCAAGTTGATACGGTGGTTACCATTACTGCCAGTTGTGCCGGAAACGACTATTATCTCGATGCAGAAAATATTGTAAAGACTATTCGTTTGTTCAAAGGTTTACCGACTTTGACATTGCCGGTAGCTGCTGACACCATTTATTTCGGTCAAATACTTGGCTTGGTGCGGTTGGAAGGCGGTTGTGCTAAAGACATGAGCGACGACCTTGTTGCGGGAAGCTTGGTTTGGGAAAACTATTTGGCAGTACCTAATGCGGGCAATCCTGTTTCGTGTGCCATTAAATTTGTACCCGAAAGGAGAGACATTTACGGTGAAGTATTTGATTTTGTTGATGTAGTTGTTTTGAAATTGCCTCAATTTATCGAATGGAGCATGCCCGATAGTCTCGGTATACTCGACAGCATAACGCTTGATGCTCAAGTTGCTTCCGGTCTTAAAATCAGTTATCAATTGTCGGGTGAAGGAGCTGCCTATGCTTCTATTGGTAGTGATAATGAGTTGAATTTAATTGCTACAGTTGAAGCTTTGGGCAAAGAGTTGACCATTACGGCTTGGCAGGTAGGCAATCATAACTATTTGCCTTCGGATACGGTAGTTTATACAGTAATTATACGTAAAACGATAGCGGAATTTTTTGCTGCGACAGAGCCGACAATTTACGGCAAAAATTTGGAAGATATTCCAATTTATGTCGATCATAATGTTGCGGGAACGTGGCAGTACGATGATACTTCTAACCCAATTTTGGATGTTTGCATTTATAGCTTGTCGGCAACGTTTACACCATCGAACCTTGAGTTATGTGAACCAAGTCATGTGGAAATTCCTGTGAACATTATCGCTATACCTACTACTATAGCTGTAGCACCTACGGCACAATCTATAGAACAAGGAAAATCACTCGGTGAAGCTACATTGGTTGGCGGTAGTGTCGTTGTAGCCGGAACTACGGATGTTGTAGCCGGAACATTTGCATGGCAAAACCCGAATTTCATTCCTGCAATCGGCGATAATCAAGAATTTACGGTGGTATTTACGCCTAACTCTACAAATTATGCGGTAGTAACCTGCACGGTAACATTAAACGTAACGCAGTAAAAAACATTCTAAACTAACATGAAAAAGATGAAAACAAATATATTAGTTCGTATGCATACACAAAAAACAATTATTCTGTATTGTTTGTTGGCGTTAAGTACAAGTTTATTTGCGCAACAATTACCGGATTCAAGTTTCGAAAATTGGGGCAATTCTTTTAACGGTGACCCTCAATTGGTAAATTGGAATGGCTCGAATGTAACCCAAGTGGGTTTCAATTTTACGTTTATGTATCGAGACGCCGGACGGATAAGCGGATACTGTGCTCGTGTAGCTGACAAGGAAGTAGGTGCCGCCGGCATTACCGAACCGGCTCCGGGTTATATGTCGTTGGGACAGCCGTGGAGCTACCTTGAGAGTCTCACAAAAATTAGTGAAGCGACTGCCGGAACTGATGGTGGCATCAATTTTACATATCGTCCCGATACAATGGCGATATGGATAAAACGTACAGGCAACAATACGGACAAAGAATATTATCATCTATTGTTCTATTCGTGGAAAGGTCAAAGTGTAGGTGAAAGCTACACCGGTAAAAACGGCAGTTGTACTTCTACTACTCATATTAATGAAGAGTCTGATATACGTCAGGTGATGAACGGAAATGTTTGTAGTACAAAAAGTTATGCAACTCAAGTAGCTGAAGGATGGGTAAAAGAGCGTAAAACATACGATTCGTGGACATTGATAAAAGTTCCCATTTATTACATGAATGATAACGTTCCCGAAAAATGCAACGTTATTTTATCGGCGGGTAACTATCCTAATTTCCGTGCAAATAGCGGTTTGTACCCGGGAAACACACTTTATGTCGATGACCTTCAACTGATATACAGTTCGGCAATCGGCGATTTATATGTGAACAATAAAAAATGGCTTGGTTTTGACCCTAATCTGCGCAATGGCGAAGAGCAAACATACGCTTTGGGATTGGGCGTTACTACCGTACCTACCGTTTCTGCTAAACGTGGTGCCGGTTCATTGACCAACTGTAGAGGAACATCAGCTAGCTTTGCAGGACGTACGCTTTCGGGTAATGAAATAACAATTACCAATGCTACAGAAGTGGGAGGTACTTCGGGCAATAACATTACAACAATAGTGGTGAGAGCTGAAGACGGTTCGTCCACATCGACTTATAAAATTAAATTCGTTGCTGAACAATCGACCAACAGCCGTCCGGCAAACATCACTTATACGGTTGACGGTGAAACATTTTCTTTGCCGAATTTCAGTGGTTATGTAACTAATTATAATGTAGAATTGCCCTTTGGAACAACTTCCATTCCGACCATAGAAGCCGTAAAAGGCGATGACGGTCAGGAGTTTGTTTATACGCAAGCTACAACTATCCCCGGTACTGCCACATTAAAATCAACGGCGGCGGACAAAAATTATTCATCTACTTATGTGATAAATTTCTCTGTTGGTCAATTGGACGACAATAAATTGGCTGATATTAAAATTGACGGCAACTCGCTGCCCGGTTTTTCGCCAACCAAAACTACCTATACGGTAGAATTGCCGCTCGGCACAACAGCTTTGCCGACCATAGAGCCAATATCGGCGTATGCTCAAGGTGCACAGACCATTACCGTTGAAAACAATGTAACTATTTCGGGAGAAACGTGCATCGGAACTTACAATATTTCGGTAAAAGCCCCTGGGAACGTTACTACAAGGGTGTACAGATTGTCGTTTAAAATTACAGCTTCTACCTATTCCTATCTGAAAGATATAAAAGTCGGCGGCGTTTCTATTGAAGGATTTGACCCGATGCTGTTTAACTATTCTTATGCCTTGCCACAAGGAACCACAGTGTTGCCTTCTGTCGAAGCGGTGAAGGGCGATGCTTATCAACAAACGCCTGTTATAGAAACCGGAGGAGTGGACGGAGTAACCAAAATTACCGTTACGGCGGCAAGCGGTGCGCAAAGCATCTATCGCATCACTTTTAGCGTACCGAAATCGTCGAACGCTTCTTTGAGCGATTTGAGGGTGAACGGTACAACCATTCCAAATTTTGACCCCAATACATTAGTTTATAATTATGAATTTCCGATTGGGACGACAACTGCGCCGGTGGTAACTTATACGGCGGGCGATGAATATCAGATCATTACAAAAATGGATGGCGGATTGAACGGTACGACACGAATTATTGTTCAGGCGCAAAACGGTTCGGTAAAAACCTATGTCATCAATTTTTCGGTGGCACGTGCCGACAATACTACATTGTTGGATATAAAAGTAGGTGGAGTGAGCATACCTAATTTCGACCCGAATGTTTACACTTATACTTATAAGCTGGCGCGTGGAACAACTGTTTTGCCAGAAATTACCTACACCGCACACGATGAATATCAAACCATTACTGTTCGTAACGGTGGTATTGAAGGCGGCGTGAAAATTATCGTTAAATCGCAAGTAGGCACTTCGGCAACGTATGTCATCACATTTTCAATCGAAGTATCGTCGAATGCCGATTTGCAACAAATTTTTATCGGAGGTAATGCGCTGAACGGCTTTAACGCTAATGTGTTTAATTACACCTACGAATTGCCGATTGGCACAACCACTTTGCCTGCAGTTACATGGACAGCGGGCGATGCTTATCAAACCATTACCAAAACCGATGGCGGATTGAATGGTACTACAACTATTGTTGTTCGCTCGGAGGACGGTACAAAAACAAACACTTACCGCATCACTTTTACTGTGGCGCAAGCCGACAATGTTACGTTGAACGATATATTGGTGGGTGGCGTAAGTATTCCTAATTTCCATCCTAATACATTTGAATACAGTATTTTACTCGAACGTGGAACCACCGTTTTGCCGGCAATTACTTATGTGTTGTACGATGCTTGGCAGAAAGTGCGTGTAGTGTCGGCAGGAGTGTCGGGCGATACGCGCATTATCGTTACAGCTCAAACGGGTGCGACGGCAACTTATATCATTCATTTCTCGGTTGAAAAATCGGCGAACAGTCGATTGGCAGGTATTTCGATTGGTGGCGTTGCATTAGAGAACTTTGACCCTGAAGTTTTAACATACGATTATACGCTTAAAAGCGGCACGGCTATTTTGCCTGAAATAGGTTATACCAAAAGCGACGATGCTCAAAAAGTGCTGGTGGTAAAAGGCGGTATCAATGGTACGACAACGTTGCGTGTTATAGCTGAAAACGGTGACGAAACGCTTTATACCATTAATTTTAGTGTAGAAAAATCGGAAAATGCGTTTTTGAAAAATATTTTTATTGATGATGTGCCATTGGCAAATTTTGACAAAAGTACGTTCTACTATGTTTATCGTTTGCAACCGACTGCGACTGTTTGCCCGAAAATTACTGTTGAAAAAGATTTGGGACAGAGCGTATCCATTTCAAAACCGTTGCTTACCGGCGAAGTGCGCATTGTGGTAACACCGGAAAGTGGCGGAAGCAATACCTATATTATTAAGATGATGTTCGATTTGTCGGACAATACTGCGTTGGCTGATTTGCGTGTGGCGGGAACGACTATTTTAGGATTTTCTCCCGAAAAATTAGAATATACCTACGAATTGCCCATTGGAACAACTGTTTTGCCGACTATTACTTATACAGCGGCGGAAATTGACCAAAAAGTATCGGTAACCAAAGGTGATACTTCTTATGTTCGTGTAGAGGCAGCCGACGGTTCAGAAGCTCTTTACACCATCTATTTTATTATTCCAAAATCAAACAATGTGCAGTTAGCCGGTTTGATGATAGGAGGCGTGGCGTTGGCTAATTTTGATGCTAATGTAACGGAATACGATTACGAATTGGTTCGTGGTACAACAGTATGTCCGACTATTGAAGCTGTAAAAGGCGATGTGATGCAAAACGTGTCGGTATTGTCGCCGATGTTGGAAGGCGTAGGTAAAATAATTGTTGTGGCGGAAACCGGCATTACAAATATTTACACTATTAATTTTCATTTCAACAAATCCAATATCAGTACGTTAGCGGCTTTAAAAGTTGGTGGTAGCGATATTTTGCAATCCGAACAGCTTGAATACAATTATATTTTGCCAAAAGGAACAGTAGTTTTACCGACTATTGTTGCTGAAAAAGGCGATGAATACCAAACCGTTACGGTTTTAAGTAATGGAGTAAACGGTCAAACGTCCGTTGTTGTGAAGGCTGAAAACGGTACTGTTACAACTTACACTATTAATTTTTCAGTTGCTCCGTCAAGTGATGTACAACTCCTTTCGTTAAAATTGGACGGCGTAGAATTGTCGGGCTTTTCTCCCGAAATTTTGGATTATGTCGATACGTTGGCTTATGGCGTTAAAACAGCACCTATAGTAACGGCTTTTGGCAGCGATCCTGCCCAACAAATTATCATTGCCGATGCTCCTGCCGTTGAAGGTACAGCAACTATAAAAGTGATAGCCGAAGATGGGAACACAGCGACTTATAGCGTGAAATTTGTTCGAGCCAAACAATCAAATGCTTCGTTGAAAGCTATTGCCGCAGACGGTCTTGATTTAACTGATTTTTCATCTGAAAAAACAGATTATATTATTGATATTGAAGCCGATGCGGCAGCACCAAAAATAACGTACGAAAAGTACGACACAACACAAATTGTAGCGGTAGCGGATGCCGGACTGAAAGGTGTTAAAATAGTGGTTACTGCTCAAAACGGCAATCAGCGCACCTATACTGTTCGCTTTAATGTGTTGCCGAGTTCAAATGCGTTGTTGGCAGATCTTAAAATGTTCAATGGCAATGAATTTGTGTCGCTTAATAATTTTGATGCCAATACATTTACGTATGTGGACACGTTGCAATGGCGCACAAAAAATGTGCCTTCCATTCATCCTGTGCCAGCTCAAAACGAACAGACTATTACCATTAAATATGGCGCAATAAATGACACAACGCTGATACGTGTAGTTGCTCAGGACGGTGTTACGACTACGGATTATTCTGTTTATTTCCCTGTTCTTAAGTCGAGCGTTGCCACTTTGGGCGATATCAGTATTGACGATGCGGAACTGTCGCCGGCATTTACACCTACCGAGTTTAACTATGTGGCTACGTTGGCTTATGGCACTTCCAGCGTTCCGACAATTCGTTGGGCGCAGGGTGAAGATTTTGGTAAACAGCTTGTTGAACAGCAAGTTACAATTTTTGCACCAAGTTTGCGTGATACTGCACATATTGTAGTAACTGCCGAAGACGGGTCGCAAAAAACCTATAATATTACTTTTACCGTTCGCGAAAGTGGCAAATCTAATGTATTGCAGTCTATTTTTATTGACAAATATCATTTCGATTGTACGCAACAAAGAGATTTTGCCATAGAATTGCCTTATGGGGCAACAACAATGAGTGCCATCACAGTTATTAAAAATTATCCCGAACAAACCGTACTGATTGATAACGGCGGAGCTTATGCGCCGACTACCATTACAGTAAAAGCCAATCAAGCGGGCGTGGCGGATGCCATTTATACCATTACGCCGACCATAGCTAAATCGCAGGCAGTTTTGGATAGCATTAAGGTAAATGGACTTCCGATAGCGGATTTCAATCCTTACAAATTCCAATATGTGGTGAGCGTGAATAATGGCGAAGGTGAATTGCCAACTCTTGAGTATGTGAACAATACCACCACATCGTCGGTAGAGGAAATGATTAACGGCACCAAGTTTTGCACTATACAAGTAGTAGGCAAGGACGACGGTACTGAAAACACTTATAAAATAATTTATTATTACGCCAACGATGTGTTGCCGAATGGCGAATTTACGGAGTGGACAAATGCGGCTATCTATACAGCTGCTAAAAAACCTACCGGATGGTCGATGATTGCCGATGCGGTGGACAAAACCGACATCAAAAGTAATGCAACTATTTTTGGTTTGCCTATTGGTAGTTTGATTACCGTTGGAACCTATACGCCCAATGAGGCTGTAACTCAATCAGGTAATATAGTTCGTCTTCGAACCATTTACAACAGTGCATTGAAGAGTTCTATTCCGGGGTTAATCACTCTTGGAGAAATGACCGCTAAATTAGCGCAAGAGGCTTCTGTGACGGATGTTACCGGAGGTATTCTCTTCCGCAATACGCCTGATAAAGTTTCGATGCGCTATCAACCCGTATCGAAATCGAATGTAAGCAGTACGCATTTTGTCTATTCTTTGAATAACGGCGCTTATAAAAAAGAGGTTTTCGACAACAACTTCAATAATACGTGGAAAACAATGGAATTACCGTTGTTGGATAATACGGTAGATGCTCCTTCGATGATGAATATTATCATTAACAGTTGCGAAAAAGAAAACACGAGTACTTTAGCCCAAAATGCCGCTTCCGAGATGAATGTCGATTGGATTCGTTTTGCTTACAACAGTAAGATTAGCAAAATTTTGGTTAATGGCAAGGCAACTACCGGATTTAAAGGTAAATATGATGGCGGTTGGGTACAAGCCGTGAAAGTGGATGCCGAATTGCAAGGCGAACCGATTTTGAGTTTTATCGGCGAAGTGGACGATCAAGAATATACTTACCGTTACGATGCGGAGGTGGAAAATTGCAGTGGCAGCAAAACGCGCGTTGCTTATATTACTTCTAAAGCTGAAGATGGTACTTTGAGCCAATATGTAGTTAATATCAATCGTCCGTTTTCGGCTAATTCCGGTTTGAAAACAATAGTGGTGAACGGTGATACTGTTCAAGGTTTTGCTCCCGCCACAACTACTTATACGGTTGAAATACCAAATTCTACGCGTTTTGCGCCTGATGTGATGGCAGTTCGCGGCAATATGCATCAAACAATTGTGTGCGATACGCTTTCGACCAAAAAGGCGGTATTTACCGTTACGGCTGAAAACGGTACGCAAACGATTTATACTTTAAATTTTGTTGAGGCTAAAAATGATGACACATCGTTGAAAAAAATTTCTGTTGATGGTATTACCGATTTTATTTTTGCTGCCGATACAATTAATTATGTAGTGCAACTTGCTGCCGAAACTGCATTGCCGAATGTTTTCTTTGAAAAACGTAGCGACGGACAAACGGTAACCATGGCAGTAGATACGATAACCACATTGTTGGTTGTAGCTGAAAATGGCACAAACCAAAAAACGTACACTATTAAGTTTGAGTTTGGAGCAACTGCTACAACTTCGGGCAAGTTGGTGGAAATTAAAGTGGACGGTATTCCTGTGGCAAGTTTCGATAAAGATTTGTTCTATTACGAAAGCAATAAAAAGGCTGCGGTTGATTTTGTTCGCGAATTTGCGAAGGATAGAGTGGAACAATTTATCACTAACGACTCTATTGTGTGGAACGTGTATGGCTCAGAACAACACAATTATTGCCTGAAATTTATTAAAGAATTGTCGGACAATGTCTATTTACAGACACTTCTTGTCGATAATGACACGCTCGACAACTTTACTATTTACGAAAACAACTACGAGCTGACAACTCTTTCAGTCTCTGAAGTTCAGGCGATATATGCCGAAGAAGGACAAATGATGGATGTGCGTTTTGATAAGTCGGTTGCCGATAATGATTATTTGGGTTTCTTTACGTTTACAATTACAGCAGCCAACGGCACAAAAGATTCGACCATTGTGCGCGTGAAACGCTTGAAATCGAACAGCGGCGCATTGGGTGCTTTGTTGGTGAATAATGATCCGTTGCGTGTTGATGGCACTGGCTATGTAGCTTCGAGCGCATTTAACGCCGATGTGTTGTTGTATAACATCACGTTACAAAGTACCAATCCGAAATTGACTAATCCGAAAATGCCGAATATTGAGGCAATTGCCGGAGCGGTTGGACAAACTATTAGTATTGAGCAAAACGGTATCAATGCTACGTCGTACATTGTAGTAACGCCGGAGGATGGTTCTGTTGAGAACGAAAGAAGCTACGAATTGAACATTGTTGTTGAAAAATCGAACAATACCGATTTGTCGAATATTTTGGTGAATGGAAAGCCTATTGTCGGTTTCCGTCCCGATTCGTTGGAATATGAAGTAACGGTGCCGAGAGACGGTAGTACGCCTGCTGTAACTTACTCTGCTACTGACCAATTCCAGACAGTAACGCCTATAATATCATCGGAAGAAGCTCGTTTGAATGTGAAAGCTGAAAATGGTGCCGAAAAAACATACGTGGTGCATTTCGCCGTTCCACCGATTTCCAATGATGCTACATTGGCTGATTTGAAAGTGGACGGAACAACCATTAATGGATTTGCTCCCGATGTGTTGAACTATTCTGTGTTGTTACCACAAGGTAGTTTGGTGGTTCCGAGCGTAGAAGCGTTCAAATCTCACGACGGTCAAACGATAATAATAGAGAAAAACGGTATTGGCGATACTACGTTGATCACCGTAACCGCTGAAGATGGCATTACGCAACAGGTTTACGCCATTGCTTTTGATGCTGAAAAATCGCACAATGCCGATTTGGAAGGCATATCGGTAAATTATGTGCCAATTGCCGATTTCGATGCCAATGTATTGCGTTACCATGTTATTTTACCGACCAACATGCAACCGACTGTTATTGGTATTAAAGCCGAAAGTGTACAGCGAATTGACAAAACGATTTATGGCAACGATTCCGTTTCTTTAAAGGTAACCGCCGAAGACGGTTTAAACACCAAAACCTATGTGGTAACGTTTGAGGTTCAGGCAGCATCGAATGCTTATTTGGGCGGACTGCTGTTAGATGAAACTTCCATTGAAGGTTTCCGTCCCGATTCGTTGAATTATGTTGTTACGTTGCCCGCAGGAACGACTGTAACTCCCGAAGTTACTGCTATTAGCGGAAGTGATGGACAAAATATTATTATTTGTAACAACGGCGTTCGCGATACGACAACTATAATGGTAACAGCCCAAGACGGCATTACTACGCTTACCTATACGATATTCTTCGATGTTGCTTTGTCCGACATTGATACGTTGGCAATGATTTATTTGGACGGTTCGCAGTTGGAAAATTTCCATTCGCAAGTTTTGTCGTACAACATTACTTTGCCTGTTGGAACGCGCACTTATCCGACCATTACATGGGAAAAAGGAGAACGGATGGAATTTGTGAAATTGGATACGATAGAACGGACAACTTATGCCGCAAGTTTTGCTATCAATGTCGAATCTGAAAAATTCCATGCAACGGGCGAAGGTAATTCGCGCACTTATACACTCAACTTTACTGTCGAAAAATCGGCTGTTGATACGTTGGCGATGATTTACATCAAAGGCGATTCGCTGGATAATTTCCGTGGCGACACATTGATTTATAACATTGAATTGCCCGTAGGCACGCGTCTGTTACCAACTGTTGATTACACGCTTGCTGATAATTTCCAAACTGTAGTTGTCGATTCTGTTGATACAGATTTGACGGATTATGCAGCGCAGATAAATATAGAAGTTACGGCTGAAAACGAAAGCCTGAAAGTGTACGAATTGCACTTTACGGTGGCTAAATCGGCGGTAGATACGCTCAAAAATATTACTATCAACGGCTTAAGCATTGCGCTCAATGGCGACAATTACACGTCGGACAAAGCGTTTGCCGGAAGCACTTTTGAATATCATCTGTTGTGGGCTATTGGCTCTGCCAAAAATCCGTTGCCGCAAATTGACTATGAAATGGGCGATACTTTGCAAACTGTTGCGCCTGAACTTGTGGAAATGAAATCGTACAACGACACCACGATTATTGTGGTTACGGCTGAAAACGGTAATTCTAACACTTACACGATTTACCACCAATTACAACATTCTGAGGTAGATACGTTGGCTATGATTTATGTTAATGACGAACCTCTTGCCAATTTCCATGCCGACACGTTGACTTACAACTTGACTTTGCCGGTAGGTACACGCAAGTTGCCAAAAGTAGAATTTGATAAAGGAGACGTATGGCAAACAGCCAAACTTGATACGGTTTTGGCAAAAACTTATGCTTCTAAATTAGAAATTCACGTTACCGCCGAAAGCGGAAAACAGCGCACATATACATTGAATTTTGTCGTTGAAAAATCGGCTGTCGATACGTTGGTAATGATAACTCTTGACGGTAAACCGTTGGAAGGTTTTGCGCCTAACATTTTTTCGTACAACTATACGTTGCCAATCGGAACGGATACATTGCCGACTATTGCCTACGAAATGGGCGATACGTTGCAAACTGTTAGTGTGGTGAATAACGGCGTGAATGGCAGTTACCAAATTATAGTAACAGCTGAAAATGGTACGCAAACCATCTACACCATCAACTTTACCGTAGCAAAATCGACAAATGCTTATCTGAAAAATCTGTTCTACGATGGTACGGCTATTGAGAATTTTGACCCGGAACTGTTTATGTACACTATAAAATTGCCTTTTGACACAGCAGCAGTAGCGGTTCCTGAAATTAGTGCAGAAAAAGGCGAAGAGAATCAGACTGTACAGATAACGCAAGCCGCCACAATCGCCGATACGGCTGTGGTAACTGTAACCGCCGAAGACGGTGTAACGGTGGTTGTCTATAAGGTGGCGTTTGAAATGCTGCAATCGGACAATGCCCTTCTGGAAATGATATTCCTGAACGGTGAAGAGATGAATAAAGCAGCCAAAGGATTTACTGTAAATGATGATTTCGATGCTGAAACGTTCGAATACACAATAGGTTTCCCGTACGGAACTCAACAGTTGCCTGAAATTACATGGAAAGGTCAATTGCCGAACCAATATTATACGACTATCGATTCGTTGGTTGTTAATCCCAAAGATTCTACGGCAATCATCACGGTTGTTTCAGAGAATGGAGAAGTTACCAACGAATACCATTTGAAATTCTATGTGGGAATGTCGGATAATTGCAAACTAAACGATTTGTATTTTGAAGGTGTTCAATATCCGCCTTTTGAACCGACTTTCCATTCCGATTCTACCGAATATGTTTTGAAGTTTGAAGTGGGAACGAAAATAGAAGAATTACCGAAATTAGAGCATGTACGCTATGTTAAAGGCGATGAGGTACAAATTGTAAATGTTACTTACGAGCAACTGCTTAAAGATACGGCATATACGACTGCGGGCGACTATACATTGGCGTTCAATGGTGTTTTAGTTGCCAATAATGAAAGGATAGATAAGCAAGCAGGCGAAACAGTTACACTCAATGCGGGTGATACGCTCTTTACCAAAGTGAACGTGCCCAATCCTTTCAAAATATTTGTTTCCGTTACGGCACAAAATGGTGTAACGCGCAGAATTTATGTAGTGGATATGCAGATTTTGAAATCCGAATTCTCGCTGCTCGACGGTATTACTATTAACGGTGTTGCTTTGAAAGGTTTTGAGCCGGAAGTGTTTGAGTACACCTACCTTGTACCGATGGGTATTACTACCGTTCCGTTGGTTGAAGGTATTGTTGATATGGAAAAACACCCACTTTCTCCACGCGAAGTGTTTGTAACTATGGGTAATTTGGGTGACACAACTTACATTTATTGTGAAGCGGAAGACAAAATTCACCAATCTATTTATAAGATTGTTTTCGAATCGTCAACTATCAATCAAGGTGATGCACCTACGAAAGAAGATGTTCACTGGACGGTGCTGGGAAATGGTTTCTTCAAAGCTACCACGTGTCGCAACAATGTGAAGATTGCTATATTTGACACGGCTGGCCGTTTGATTACCATGCAAGATGTACCGGTTGTCGATCCTAATGATGATATTCGCGACTCGGGTGCAGCAGGTGTTACCTTCCATTTTGAACGGAAAGGTAGAATCTTTATCTATGTATTCTATTATGGAACTAAAAAAGTAATAACAAGTGAAAAATTTCTTTATTAAAATCAAAAATTAAAAATGAAAAAATGGAAAAATTAAAAATGAAAAAATGGTTTGTTCTAGCTTGTATATTTTGCGTGATGCAAAATATGCAGGGAGAGTGTTATGTATTAAATGATGCGACTACAAGAAAATTGTCATTATGGTCAAGTTATGAATATGCTATTTTAGGTCCGGCAAACAAATTAAGTTTTACGGCTAAAAAATCAAGTACAATTGCCTTCAATCCAGGTCTAAAAATAGAGCAAAATATAAATGGATCATGGAGTGAAGTGGATAATATTTCAATATCGTCCACATCTGGTGAAAGTCATGAATTTTCACTGAATCAGAATGCTACGGCTGTAAAATTTTCACATGTATCTCCAGGTTCTCTTAGTAAA
>Ga0116174_10001151_pt1 | contig 24718 bp, 26 predicted proteins | sample AD_UKC087_MetaG_FD_89801 | JGI IMG/M metagenome (GOLD analysis project Ga0116174, IMG submission 89801) | Active sludge microbial communities of municipal wastewater-treating anaerobic digesters from USA - AD_UKC087_MetaG | ecosystem: Engineered > Bioreactor > Anaerobic > Digestate | place: USA...
CGTAGGTAAAGGAAATGAAATCCGCTCCGATCTCCACGGCCCTGAGTCGGATGCCGTCCTGGTTGAACTTAATAATTTTTTCGTCCAGCAGAATGCCGAAGTACGAGACGATTACCTCGGTATTTTCGATATTCTCCGGCTGCGCCGCTTCACCGGACAGGTCGCTGATTACGGCGGTGCTGATATGGAGGATCGGATTTTCTGCAATGAGCCGCGCGATCTTTAGCTTGCCTACCCCCTGTAGCCAAAACGCCGCCGCAACTCCGCTGGCAATCACTACGCCTGCCAGAAGTATCTGTGTCTGGATTTCAGACATTGCTCCCCCGAAAACAAGAAGCATACCGCCCGTCAATATGCCAAAGCCGGTTAGAGCTGCCAAAACGAAGTTTTTTCTTTTGATCGCTTTCAAACGTACTCCCCCTTGTCCGGTAGGATTTTATTCTTCAAGAGTAGCATAGCAAAAGCGGGGCCATAATAAATCACCCGACCGGGTAGTTTGTATGAAAAAAGCCCCTACCTTTTTTGGGTAGGGGCTCAAAGTACATGATTTTCAGGGGTATTATACGGGAGGAAGCACGTCCTCTTTTTTCAATATGATGTTAATTAGCTCCGCGCGGCTTTGAATACCAAATTTGGAATAGATGCTCTTCACATAATACTTGACCGTATTTTCGCTGATCGTTAGTTCGCCGGCAATCGTTCTGTAGGTTTTTCCCTGAAGCAGCAGAGAGGCGACTTGGCTCTCCCGTTCCGACAGGTTTCCAAACCTGACGGCGCGGTCGATATGATTCGTTTGTTCCTGTGCGGACAGTCCGGAAAACTCCGAAAGGTACGCATGGCCTTTGAGCAGGGAGGATAGATGCTTGTGCAGCGGCGGCAAGAGAACCAGCGTCACACAAACCACGACCAATGCCAGCAGCGTGGGCTCTGGAAGGTGCATATTCGAGGATGAGATAGCTTTACCAATGAGCCCACCCAGCAGCACGCCCAATACATTCGCGGAGAGGCCGATTCCGAGGACTTTGGCGGGATTCTTATGGAACTCCAGCATTTCGCCGAGTATGCTCCACCAAAACAGGTCGTACACCCCGCAGGCTCCAAGCATTAGCGTATTGACCATAAGATAGCTGGCCGCTCCACGGCCAAGACTCATAAACCCGATAAACGAAAGCCCGATCATTGCGATGGCCACATAGAGGATATAGGCCCGGTTCATTCGCCGGGGCAGATTTCTCATGACAAAGAGTGCAGCGATATAAGGAACAGCCCAATACCAGCTTGTTAAACCTTCAAGATGCGCAAATGCGGGATTTACCACCTGATACATGAGCCCCGAGTTGACGGTGATAATGACGATGAACAGGCACAAAAAAACCAGAAGCCTCGCAATGCCTACGGGATTCTCCTTCTGCCCGGAGGAAGCGGGGGGAGCGGTGTTATCATCCGCCGGAAGCTTCAGGGCAAACACAAAGGCGCCGAGTAGCATCACCATGGCTAATGCCAGCCCTGTCTGCGGCAATAGATGTATGGCCGCCATATTGCAGAGGATCATGAGGACGTTTGATAAAATCAGCATATCCGCGACCGTTTTGATCCGCTCGTTTTTTGGTGTGCCGCTTTTCAGGTAAAATGCCCAAGCTGCCACGCAGCCTCCAGCCAGAAACGAACCCACAATGATTCCAGCCGTCCAGAATACGGACGGTGGGAAGAAAAAAATTACGGAGACAGCGATGAAAAAGAGATAAGAATACAGAAACAGCCGTTTTGCCGCTTTCTTTGTTTTAATAAATAACCCGCACAAAAGCAGTCCGGCAAATATAGCCGCGACTCCGCAGAAGACCATAACGGCAGGATCAATTTTATTAGTATCGGCAAGGGAATAGAAGATTTGGCCTTCAAAGAGGAAGGCAAGCATCCATGAAGAAAACAGGGAATGGACGAGAACGGAAAGCTTCCGTTCGTCCAGATTTATATGTAATATCTTTTGCGGATGTCTACCCGCCATCTCGCCACCCCCTATAAATACGCGCCGCCGGCAGGCTTCGGAGCATCTTTTGGTATGAGCCATAGATTACCCTTTTTAATCGAGCCTTCAATTCTACCGGCAACGCAATACAAGGCGACCATACGGCTGGTTACGCCCCATTTTTCACCCGCTTCTTTGACAGTCAAGTAATCCATTCTCATGTCTCCAAAAAGAGTTTTCTTAATTATATTATGATTAGAGTGTCGAAAGACACATTTAATTTAATAAATTAATTTTTGCACCTTGAAAATTTAACACAAATTCAGTTTTAGTAGTAATTATGTTGATTTTTCAGCTAATTGTTCCTATACCCTGGCTTGCTTTTAGCATAGTTCTGGTATATGAGTACATGAATCTGAACCGCTTAAGAAATTAAACAGTTTCTGGAAATTTAATGCTGCTACCTTGAATCCGAAGAAAAGCTTGGTTTTTAGTTTTCCCCTAACCGGCATTCTATCTGCATGATATCTTCTCTTGATAATAGATGGTAATGATTCAACTCCGTTTCGGAATCTTGCATGTTCTTTGAATTTTTCACTCTTCATGTATCGTTGCTGCTTTGCACGTTCAGCACATTTGTGTGAAATGACAAGTGCTGTTTTCTTCTTATAAAACTTAGGCTTACATTGGTCTTTATGCGGACATTGATTACATGTATTCTTATCAAGTGTAATTCTGCATTGTTCAGTTTTGGGGTAGTATTTATTAGTTATCGGAGTCTGACCGCCGGCACATTTTAATACTTTTTTACCATCTTCACTGAATATAAAATCAGCATAAATATCAGCAACTTTTCGCCCTTGCATATTAGTGGTTACCAAATTTACATGGTTGTCTTTTGCAAGCTCTATATTTTTCATGCCGCCATATGCTCCATCGGTAACAACAGTTGTTTCGCATTCTTCAGTCCCTGCAATACTGTCAATAGATTCTTTTAAGAATGCACTGTCGCTATGAATGTTTTGCTCATAAGAATATCCGGTTATGATACTTCCATTTTCATCAACGGTCTCTACTAAATTTGCAACGTATCCACGATGTTCTTTGCCGGATTTAAATCTAAAAGTAGCATCCGGGTCTGACGGGTTTTGTAATATGCTTGAATCAAGAGTTTTATCGTCTTTAGGCTTAAGCTGAAGGTTACCATCGGTATCTTCTGTAGTTTGTTCGTTGATTACCCTGATTAGCAACTGGTATTCACTTAATTCATCATATTTTCCTTTACACTTATGTAAAAGTATGGATGCATCCTCAAGAACAGTCTTCATTCTGACATCAATGTCTTCACTGCGCATGTGATAAATAACTTTATTTTGATCGTCTGATTCGCAGTAGTGCTCTAGACCTTCTGGTATACTATCTTCCTTCTTCTGCATAAGCTTTACCAGATTTGCTACACAGGTATACAAAAGTTCAAGGCGAGAAAGCTTTTTGATGTTAGAGGAAATCATCATACTGTCCATACGTTTAAGACCCTTGCGTAATCCCATAATTTCTGCCATCTGAGATGACAAACCGGTAATACATTCTTTGATTAAATCTATTCCTGTTTCTGTCTCATAGGTAATGCATCTTTCTCTAAACCGGCTGAGAGTTCTGTCGCTTAAGGGTTGTTCTTCATAACTTGTTGTATGAAGAGCATATTGATACCTTACATCAAACATGAGGGATTCAACAAGCTCGTCATCAGTATCTCCAAGCATTTCTTTCAATATCATTGATCCAATTATGACATTAACAGGAGTGTTTGGTCTTGAAGCTTTGTCGCTGTATAGTACAAAAAATGGTTCTTCATCAATATTAGGAAATATGTTTTCTGCAAAAGGCTTTGCCCATGATTTTTCAAGAAATCTCTTTTCTCTTTCTGTAAGATTAAGAACACTGTCGTTAAAATTTATTTGACTATTACTGTTTAAAACGAAAGACATTACAGTACCTCTTTTAGTAGTATTTTATACGTTAATTATACCATAAAATCCTGCATTTTTCAAGCCTTTTACAAGTTTTTGTGTTAAGTTTTCAAGGTGCAAATATCATATTTATTGATTGCTTTTGACACTCTAATCATATTATAGTTCGCACCATATTTCAATAAATTGAAATGTATCGTGGCATTTATATGTTATAGAGCTTTGCTGCACTTTCCGCAAAAACGTGCGCCGGGAACGACGGAAGCTCCACATTTGGAGCAAAATTTAATCTGTGGGACAGCTTGGTATGTCAACGGCAAATCCTCATTGGTTACCGCATCGGACAGAAACAGCCAGTCGATGTCCTCGCCGTCCTCGCACAAGCCTATAGCTCCGAAGGGCGAAACTACATAAAAACTGTCCTCGTCGATGGGATTTTCACTGTCGCTTGTCTCGGCAAGCACCAGCAAGTCTTTTACGTCGTATCTATCATTGGAAGTGGCAAAGCTCCAGCTCTTGCAGAGTGTGGCGGCAAACTCCGCTGCCTCCAGCATGGTGTCAAATCTCTCCATTACGAAAAGCCTCCTTATTTGAATAATAAATTATTGCACCGCTTGCAGCGGTCATTTTGTATAGGGTTCATCATGGTGCAGACGTTGCAATAGATGATGCGGTCTTTGGATTTATCGTATTTCTCGTATGTACCGAATCTTGGATGAAACCGCACCCTGTCGCCAACGGAAAGATAGTCGTACATATGCCGCCCACTGTCCTTTTCCATGATGGTCTTTTTCTTGCCCGCATCGGTGTTGATGATTGTGGTATATTCCGTATAGGTTCTGTAATTATCATCCTCGCCGCCCCTATGCTCGCTTTTCTCCTTGCTGTACTTATTGACGACCACGCCCTCCCACATGGGCTGCTTGGTCTTTCGCAACGCCAGCAGATTAACGACCAGCATAACAAGAGCAATGCCAACACCGATGACAAGGGATTCTCCAAACGGGAAATCATCCATCAGCAGACCGGCAATGGGAAAGCCGATGAGCGGCACGAAAACCAATATCCACATACAGCCAATAGAGGATTTCTTGTTTTTCTGTGCGGCAGCCAGTATCTCCGGCGAATTACACCTGTCGGAAAAGCCAACCAGCCCCGCGCCTCCCTGTGGGGGAGCGGAAGATGCCGCTTGGCTTACCTCCATCGGCTCCGGCGTTCTCAAATTCACCGCCTTGCCGCACCCGATGCAAAATTCAGCTCCTTCCGGCAGCTTTGCGCCGCAGGCCGTACACACGTCGGGGGCGCTGGCCTGTGTTTTTGCGCCGCAGCCCGAACAGAAAGCCGCGCCCTCCGGCAGCTTGTTTCCGCAGTTGGGACAAAACATATCCGTATCACTCCTTACTTCGAATATTTGAGGCGCGGCGGGTTTCCTCGCCGCTGTTTTCTTCTTTTTCCCGCCTCTGGCTGTGCGTATGACAAGCAGCAGCAAAAGCAGATAACCGACGGGGCGAGGATATGGTAAATGATCGCCACCTCACCCATCTCGCTGAATTCGCATAACATGGCGGGTTTGTTGACGTAGGGGAAGAAGGACAGATAGCGGATGCGCTCGGAGCGTATTTCACCTTCATCCAAGCTCGGCCACGCCTCGTCGCTGCTATATATCACATAACCCCGGTATTCCTTGCTGTTTACCATGAACCAATAGCCCTTGGAAACGGTGCGGGAGCGGTTTTGCTCCGCTTTTGTGTCGTCCAGACGGCTGTCATAGCTGTCCACCGTACCCATTACGCTGTCGCCCCATATCGCCAGAGCCAGCGTAGATAGGCTCAAATACATGGCAAACAGCAGCACGGCGTAAATCAGGATGAGGATGGGCAGGGGGATGCTTTTGCTCGTTTTCTTCTTTGTCATGACGATACTCTCCCTTCTGCAGCTTCAACAAGTTTCATTTCATCAATCAAACTCCGTTCTGTCTCCCTCGTATATGATAAGGCCATATTCCTTGGCAAAGGCACGAACTTCATCAAGAAAGCTTTGCCCTGATGGCGTTTGCAAGCGTTCAGCAGGCATACTTCCTTCGCTAAAAAACGAGTCATACGCAATCGTTTCTCCTGTTTCACTCACCTGCCACATGCCGTCTGAAAGCGGAATCACTTCAAGGTATCTGTAATATTTGTAGACCTTATTGTCTGTCTTGGTTGCCGTTCCAGGAAGTGTAGCAAAGCTGGATGAGCTCCCTCTTATTGCCTTCCAATCATTGGCCGGTATCAGTTCTATATGCCAGTCTTGATTGTCAGAGGTAATTATATTAGCTGAGGGATTGTAAGCGTATTCATCCCACACTTTCCAACCGTCACTGGGATGGAAATTATACTGTTTGAATATGTTGTTTTCCACATCAGCTTCTACTCGAAGAATTTCATAATCGTAGTCGGCGAAGCCTGTAGCTCTTGGGTCGCAGTCAAAGACCTCATATAAATAGTAGCGGTTGTCATCATTCCCTATTTTTAACTTCACGGCTGGTGCAGAATATGTGAAAGAAAGAGTAAAAGCGGCTTTGTCTTCGACTTGGTCTTCCCATGTCTTATAGAATTTGACGAATGATGGCGTACCCATAGTAATGAAATTATAAAGCGTGCACATAAACTTACCGTTATCTTTACTTCCCGGCGACCAGCTCCAGATAGTAGGCTTATCGGAGGGGGATTTGGCAAATGCCGCTATATAATCCTTATACTCAGTCTTAGACAGAGGAATTTCCTTTCCGTCTACATCGGACGCATAGACACTGAATTCAGTTACCGTATTCATCTGTTTTTCAAAACCATTTATCTCCCAAAGAAGTCTCTGCTTTGCGTCTAAAATACAACGCTCGTAAAGGCAAGCAAACAGCTTCCTTAGTCGGTAACGCAATACGGCCTTCAGCCCTTCCTTATACGCTGTTATCTCCTGTGTGCCTGGCTCCTGCCATCGGTCCGCTACGTGTATATCCTCGGCAATCATTTTACGGGCACTCGGCTTCAGCTTCCAGAACACATTTGCGTAATCATCCAGGAGTTTGTCGATTGATTCAAACATCTTTTGAGGGTTGTTACGGTTTTTAACAAATTCCCGCTGGAGAAGCCACGCCCAAGTGTTTCCCTTATTAACTATTACAGCATCTTTCATTTCATCAATAAATGCTCGCGCCGGCATATTATTAGGGAGAGAACAACCAAATTCTCCGGAATAGTTGGAATAGGAAACATATTCCCAGGTAAATTCCTGATAAGCGTGCTCTATTTCGTTTTCATACCCATAGTTCTTTACATCTCTTATCCCATCATCCACCATACCAGCAAGCCATACTCCAGCTGCGGCAACAGTCAATGGAGCAGCTCCAAGGGCTCCCGCAGCCGTGCTTAACCCGAGCTCGATAATGTCATATTTATTCTTTTTAAGCGTTTCACTCACATTTCCCGATTGATACCATGATAAGCCAACCTTTATTGCAGTCAGACCTGCACCGATCTTTCCAAAGCTGTTTCCGAGAGCCTTTGACATTTCATTCGACATCAACCCCGTTGACGATACAAGATGAATGGTATTATCTGATGCAGAGGTAAGATTGTTGGACAAACCAAAGGAGTCAATTCCAATATTGATAAGTCCGCTGTCCTCTGCCGAGTTTTTTCGCAGCATTGCGATAAACAAATCCTGGTCGCCGAAGCATTTATCAATCATATCATCCAGCTTTGCGGAACTAAAGACTACCTTTGAGAGAGGACCGCTGTTATATCCCTTTTCATATTCAAAATAGTCGAACAAGGCATATGTGGAAAAATGGTCGGTGTAAAAAGTAATCGTGCCATTAGATTCGTCGAGCTCGGAGTAAAGAAGCTCCCATGTGCCCGTACTGTCGTTATAATACTGCACAAACAGTCTGTCAGCCGCATTTTCTGTCCTTTCATACGGCAATGTTATCGTCACATACGTAGGAAATTCAGTCACATCACCCAGTGAAAAATCATAGCAGTGGGCTGAAAATCCATTTTCGTCGTCTTTTTTTACTCCGAGATCTCTAATTTCAAGCGTTTCCTCCTCAGAAAGGTTAAACTCGCCGAAATCTACAGAGATTCCTTCTGTTTCAGCAAGCGTGCTTTCAGGTCCCACATCTACAGTAATGGGCTTGGTTTTGTAATCACTTTTGCTTATTTTGATTTTTGAATAACCTGTAGGGCCGCCGGCTTCACTTCTATCAGTTTCCACAGAGGATTGATCCGCCTGTAACATGTAGGGATCACTCTTGCCAAACAAGCCGTCTACCGCAAAGCCTGGCCATCCGTACATAGCTACGGCAACAGTTTGAAAAAAAAGTACAATAGCAAGCACGATACAAAGCGCAGCACTGCCATTTTTTGTTTTCGATCCTTTATTCGGGCGTTCCATTTGTGCATAAGCAGGTGACGTATAAACAGGCTGAGGTAAATGTACACCTTGCGACTGCGCAGTAGGTTTGGACTGCGGAGCTACGAAACCGGTCTGTCTAGGTGCTGCAGGCTGCCTGGCTTGTCTTGATACCACGGGTCGTCCGGCCTTCTGTGCAGGTTGAGTTGTCGGCGGTGATAGAGCCTGTGTTGGCATCTGGACAGGTGCGTCGGTAGCAGGTTTGCCGCATTTAGCGCAGAAGCGAGCGCCGGTATGAAGCTCCTTGCCGCAATTCGTACAATATTTTCCCATATCTGCACCTCCTTATGGCCGCACCAGCGCCACCAGCGCCGGTGTCCCGTCGGGCGTATCCATCGTACCGACGGCGTATTGCTTCCCATTAAGTTCGTAGAACTGCGTCAGGTGTATGGTTCCCGCACCGGACGCCCACAGGCCGCCCTTTTCCCACTTGCCCAGAAATACGCTGTCTTCCATATCCGTTTCATCGAAGCTCTCTCCTTCGTTGGCCCAAAAAATCTGATACCAGTCGAGAGTGAGGCTCAGGCTCTCCGCCGTACCTGCAAGGGCGACATTGAGAAACTCCATAGCGCCCGCGTCGTATTCGTTATTGGGGTCGTAAATAATCAGCGCTTTCCAGCTCCCGGTCAGCGGGTCAATATTATCAATGATATTCGCATCGGATGGAACTCCGTCATAAACCACGTCCTCTGTGTACCAGAGAAAGTCCTCCAAATCGGGGCGTTCCTCCGTGGATAAGCTCACGCCTGTTACCTCCGGCGCGGGAATACTGCCGCTTTCCGTAGCCGCAGGCGGGGTTTCTTTCTCCGATGCCGGTGTAACGAGCGCTGTTTGCTCCGTCCTCGGCGCAGGAGATTCCTTTACTGCTGCTGACCGCAGATTGGGCGGTATAGTGAGAATGCCTATCACAAGCATCAGCAGATTGGCCGCGATCAGTATTGCGGGCAAGATTTTATTGCCTCTGCCCGCAGATGGAATATTATCTCTCATGGATATGCCTCCAGTTTGTTTGATCCGATTATTGTGCGCTGTTTTCTCATGTTGGCCGACATATCTTGTGCTTGGGGGAGTTTTTACCTCTGACAGGTAATCACGCCCCACTCTTTATCGTTATGATCCCGCATGGAGGCGGTAAAAGATGTTCCGTCAGCGGAGAATACAAATTTTGCTCCCGCAATATTTGCCTCGCCTGTCGACCACCGCACAAAATAGCTGCCGTTGATGTAGGTGCTCTGGGTTTCATTATTTGAGCAGACGATTTTATAGTAAGAGCCGTCGCCAAAATCCTTTTCAAATGTGACTACAGTTGTCACATCAATATCCTTACCTGTTTCCGTAACATTCATGACCCCTGTATATGTTCCGGAATAGTCCACCTTATTGGTTTTTGTATTTAAAATGACCTCCATTTCGGTTTTTACAAAGGGTTTGAGCTTGGCACTCAAGGCAACCTTACCCTCTTCCAAGTCCTTTTCTGTTTTATAGAATTCCACCTTCATAGGGAATCTCGCCGTTTCATGGGCACCCAGAGTGAACTTCATCTGTCCGTTTGCTTCGTCGTCAAGGCGGATGGTCCACTCTTTTGCTGTGGTTTTATCGGAAAGCGGGGCCAGTTTGACATATGCGTTGGCCCATTTTGCCTTCTCAGTGTCATAATCCTCCCTGAAGTTCAAGGTGTATACCCTATTTAGCAGTGCGGCAAGCTCTTTATACTCCTTTTCCCGCTGAGTTAGGGCATCAAAATACATATCCCGGCTCAGAGACTGGAACATAACCTGAAGGTAATCATAGATCTCAGCTTTGTAATTGCTTGATATTTTTTTGCGGTCGCTCTCCGACGGCCACGGATACTTGGACAGCTTGCCGTTCTTTTCATATGCGTCTATCCATGAATCCCAGTCGCTTGCTGCGACCTCCCAGTATTTGTTTACATAGTTGTCAATCTCGCTCTGCATTTTGTCGAGAGCTGTCTGAGGGGCGGATTTGTTTTCTTCGTATATCTTCTTGAATAAATCGTACCAATCCTTGACACGGCGCTTGTTTTCGGGTCTTGCGTAATAGGCGTCGTACATATTCTTTGTGCTTTCATACTTGGTGTCGATGGCAAAATTCATCACATCGGTAAGCGCGATGTCGATTACTCCAACGCCCACATAGGCCACCTGAAATGAATCCAACACATATTTTTGTGACGATGCCAAATTCAGCCCCAGATTCAACACGGTTTTCATCCCGCTGATCGACGTTTCTTTGCTTGTCAGCCCGTTGCTGTATGCGTCATACGCGAACTGGGTGCAGGAGGTCGCGATGCCCAAAACCGTCAACGCGTTGCCGAACTGTTCGGTGATCATATCGTCGTATGCGCCTCCAAGCGATACGAGAGTGGGGATATTTGTTTCAGCGAACATCGGCAGTGAGCTGTTTGCATTTAAAAACGCTGATATAACATCCTCTTGCCACGACACACCCTGCTCGGCGTAGGTTTTGAGCAGCTGCTCCGCTTGCTTTGTCGTCATGTAAGCGGCGTAGACGTTGACATCGGAAATGTATTCGCTGCGCTTTCCTGCGTTCGTGACCTTAAACACGCTATAGGTGGAGAGGTGGTCGGTGAGAATATGCACCTTGTTGGCTTCAGCGTCCACCGTATAAAGGACATCCTCCCATTGCTTTGTTTCCTCGTTTAGATATTTGCCGCAGACCGACAGAATTTCCTCGTCGGCTTCAAGCCCCGCATCGTCATAGGGTATGGTCAGCTCGACAACTCCCTCCGGCTGACTGGAGGACAGCTTGAAATCGTAGGCGTAGATTTCAACATCGCTGTCTATTGACGCGGGCGATACCTTTTGTATGGTGAGTTCCTCGCCAGCCTCCAGCAGACAGCCAAAGTCTATCGCCGCACCGTCCTCTGAGGCCAATGCCGTCTGTCCGTCCTCCACCGTAAAGGTTTCGGATTTCTGTGTGCCGGGAGTCTTAGCCTGATTACCAGAGCCGCAGCCGGAAAGCCCCGCCATTAAGGACATCAGCATGACGGCTGCAAGCAGAATAGATAATATTTTTCGTTTCATTGCGCAAAGCTCCTTTCTGTCGGATTAGGATAATTCAAAAGGTTCTTCACCTTTAGCATCGCTGGATGCCACCAATTTATCTCCGCTCTTTGTGAACACGACAGTATGCTTCTGTTCTTTGCCGTCATAATAGGTATTCATCGAATAAGTCCCGGCGATATCGTCGAGGGAAAGCCCAGTCTTTCCTTTTTCCTCTTCGCCGGAAGGGGCATTGCTTGCTTCAGCCGGAGCAGAACCTTGTGCTTGCGATCCTCCTTCTTTTTTTTCACCGCATGCGGCGAGTGTGAAAATCATTATAAACACCAGAAATAAAACCATAAGCTTTTTCATGATACTACCTCCATCATTTGTTCTCTCCGTTCAGGTTATCCCCAACGGTTCCTGTGACGTTTTTTTCAAAGCCGACTTCGCCAAGCTTTCCGGCGGTTTCTGCCACCTTCTTTATCGTACTGTCTTTGCCAAGCATCTCGCCGTAGGTACCGCCGACGGCATCGCCGTAGGCATCACCGACTGCGCCGCTGGCTGCGTTAAAGGTCCCCTTCACTGTGCCCTTTACCAATGCGTCGGTCAAATCCCCGCCGTCATTGACAGCCTGGGCAACCTCGCCCGCAACCGTACCGCCAAAGGCTGTAGCCGCCTTGCCGATACCCGCATCCATAACGGTGGTTGCGGCTTCGGTGCCGCCCTTAATGACACCCTCTGTAAAGGAGCCCCAGCTTGCGCCCTTTTCCGCCATGGTTGAAACGGTGTTTTTGATTCCCTTATAGGTGGCGGACACAGTCTTTCCGCCTGGAACTACCGCTTCGCCTGCCGCCATCGTGTAATCGGCAATATCCACGGCGGCTTCGAGAATATCGACAGCTGTGTCTCGCCGCTGGGCATAATCGTTCATCTTCTGACGATACTCCTCGTCTCTTTCCATGCGTCGTTTAAGCTCATCTATAACCTGCTTTTCGCTGGCGCCGCTCATGCCAAGGTCGGTGGCAACGCGCTCAACCTTCTCCTTGCGGCTTCGCTCCTGCCGCTCACGCTGCAAGTCCTTCTCAAGCTGACTGCTCTCATCACTGCGCTCTTGGTTGCGCTTAGAATCCTCGCTGACATTTTGCCTGAACTGCGCTTCGTCCTGCCGGATGGTGCCGGCATTGTCCGCGCGGTGCTCAAGCTGTTCGGAAAGCTCCTCGGGGGTATAGGTAGCGCCGCTGACAGGGTCGGTATAGGTGCCGTCGCCGTTTTTGACAAAGGTGCGCCTCTGACCGTTTACCGGGTCGGTGGCCTCGATGTCGCCGTCGCCGTCAAAGCGCAGCCATCGGCTCAGACCGCTGTCCGCAGGCGCGGGAGCTGGTGCGCCGCCTGTCCCCACAGGCACAGTCGGGATGAAGCCGCCCGTATTTCCAAACAGGATGGACAGCAAAATCGCAAGAATGCTGATGGAAATGGTGGCCAACGGTCCGGCATGGTCGGCGTCTTTTGCGCTATTGCCACCAAAATTATATCGGAAGCCCCAGCCTCCGTCCTCCGGTTTATAATATTCCCACTTTTCCTTAGTTCCTGCGTTTTGTGTAGAATCGGTATCCTCTATTGGATATGGGTCGGAAAATCCAACTGTCTCCATATCAAAAGTCCATTCGTCGTCGTATGAATGTTCATTTGTTGTGCTCCCCCCCTCCCCATCGTAAATTGTCTCGGTTCTGGTACAATGAAATTTTAGTTTGAATAAGATATGATGCTCCAATTCCTCATCGTCATAGCTCGTTGTCTCAAGAGAGCCTTCATAAGGAACCATTCTAAATTTACTGACGTTGGAATAGTTTTCCGAGACCGAAGGTGTCAGCACGGTATAGACAATCTCATCCGGCACTGAAAATTTCCCTACAATCCATCTGCTATCTGTCGCACCGGATTTGCGCTCCATTTCTTTATCTATCCTGTAATTAGCCCTTCCCTCAACGTGGAATGCTGTTATCGAATGGTTGTCGCCATAACCGCGCATATCCGATACGGTGTTGGCAGGATATTCAAAATAGAACCGCCCGTCTTCGTGGGATTTAATGGTGATTTTTTCCGGTTCCAATTCACCGGAATCACTGAACAATTGTTTTGTTATTGTCATAGTTTCCGGCAATGCGATAGGCTCTTCGATTATTTCTTCTGCCATGGCTGTTATGGGGAAAAGCAGCACACAACAAAGCGCCACGAATAAAATTGCGGAGAGTTTTTTTCCTATCTTTTTCATGCCGCAGCCACCTCCTTTTTGCCTTTTGAGACAATGACGAATATCAAAGCGGCAATCAACAGCAGCACACCAAGCCACCCGCACCACCGCAATCTGACCGCCGACAGCGCCACGCCGAGGGCAAAGCCCAGCGTCATGCCGCTTATGCAGCGCGTGACCTCTATGTAGGACGGCGTTCTGCCCTTGGAAAGGCTGTTTGCAGCCGAAAAAGCAAGCCCCCATAAAAACCCGCCCTGTCTGCCAAGGTTTTGCAGTAGCATTACAAAGGCGATAATGCCCACCATACTGTTTTGCAACGACTGGGTGCTATTCATGAAAGCGTAAAGCAGCAATGAAGTGCCTACTCCGCCCAAAAGTGGCGCTACAGCGGTTATGCTCTTAACGGCAAGCCCGCCGAAAAAGCCCTTGATACCGCTGCCTATCCCCGAAAACGGCGCTTTTTTCTGGAACAGCGGCACAATGGCGGCGTTTAGAAAAGCGGCGACCGCCACCTTGCCTAAAATTCCGCCAACAGCGCCGAATACGCCACCGAACATTCCTCCCTGTGCGAAGGTAAGAAAGCTGAGAATGCGTACCGGAAGCGGATTGATTCCGAAAGAACCCAGCAGCGCAAGCACCAGCCAGACAAGCCCCATCAGTGCGGTAGGGAGCATCTGTTTGGGATTTTTCAGCACCGTCAACGACTGACGGATATATGCGATGATGAATTTTCCCGCACCCATCGGACTGTGCTGTGGAGCATCATCCGAAGCCCGGCTTATCGGCGGATTCTTCTTTGTACTGTTCATTGTTTTTTGAATTTCTTGTTCGGATTTTGCGGCCTCAGGTGTCCCCGTACTTACTTGTGTAGATTCGTTATTTTGAAAAGCATTGGTTCCGCACTTTGCACAGAATTTCGCACCCTCATTCAGAGCCGTGCCGCAGCTTGTGCAGAATTTACCCATAATACTCACTCCTTCTTTCTTTCATTAATCACTCGCTTTTGCTGCGTTACCATCCGGTGATGTCTGCCGTTACGCCTGTTTCATGCCACAGCTTTTGTGCGGCATCCAGTACCGCCTGCTTTTGAGTCATTCCGTGCAGCAAATCTACCCGCATGGTCTGAGCCGCGTCGCCAAAGGTCAGGCACATCCGTTCCTTATCAATTTGAACGGCGCTCAGGCGCACGCCATGTACCCCGTCGAGACCCCACCGGTAGATTTCGCTGCCGATTAACATGCCAAAGGTAGATATCACGGTTTCCTCCGTGTCAGCTTGCCTAAGGCTGCCTTCCGTTGAAATAAGAGCCGATGGCACCGCAAGGATGCGATTATCCCAAATGAGTGTTGCGTCATAGAGCAGACGGCTCTGCCTCACCAATAACACGAGAGAGATAAGGCTGATCGCTCCAAGGGCAAAAACCGCTTCTAACATAAATGTTGCACCGAGCCACACCGCCAAACAAATACTGGCTGCGAACAATAAGGCGTATCCATTGCGTCGTTTGCGGATTGATTTCATTTGCACCAACCCTCCTCCAGTATTCATTTTAGGGAAGGATGTCTCAAAAAGCATCGTTCGAAAGGATGAATTTACAAAAAAATCCCCTCACCCTTTTGGGTGAGAGGCCGGTTAAACCCAGTATTTATGCGGTTTTATGGTTCATCCAACCGTTTGGTTTTTCAGCAGGGTGCTGATGAGCTCCGCACGGCTTGAAACATCGTATTTTGAAAAAATACTTCTTGCGTGTGTTTTAACGGTATTCTCACTGATGAACAAAGCCCCGGCAATCTCACGGTTGGATTTGCCGGAAAGGATGAGCTGCAATACCTCCTGCTCCCGGACAGTCAGCGGATCAAGGGTTTTGACCTGCCGCACAATATCCGTTTGCTGTGACTGGCTCATATTGTCATAAGCGGCAAGGTAGGCGTGGCTTTTCAGCAACAGAACAAGCTGATGGTTGAGGGGCGGCAGCATAACCAATGTAACGCATACCACCGTCAGGGCAATCACCGCCAACTCTGCGCCGGGAAGCTGGATAGAGGTGATAACGACCCCCAGCACATCGCCGCAGAGTACGCCCAGCACATTTGCGGAAAGACCGATGCCAAACATTTTGGCGGGGTTTTGAGAGTAATCCAGCGTTTCGCCTATGATGCTCCACCAGAACAGGTCAAAGATACCGCAGGCTCCCAGCATCAGCGTATCGATCACCAGATAATCCACGGCGCCTCGGCCAAGCAGCATGAAGGCAATAAAGGCGGCAATTATCATGCCCATGCCGATGTAGAGGAACAGGGAACGCTGCACTCTGTTCTTGGGTGAGAGGTTTCGCATAAAAGCAAGGGCGATGATGTACGGCACGGCCCAATACCAGCTCACAAAGCCGGTCAAATGCTCAAAAGCCGGGTTGATGACCTGATACATCAGCCCCGAAGTTATAGTAATGACCGCGACAAACAGGAACAGTACCAGCATTGGCTTTTTAATATCACTGGGCGATTTACGCTCCGTTTCCGGCGTTGTTGCCGTAGTCGTTTCCGCGTTAGTTCCGGCAGGGAGCATAGCGGTAAGCGCCCCGCCGAGGATAAGGCAGAGCATGGAGAGAAGCAGCCCGATGATATGCGACAGATTGATGGCGATTACGTTAATGGCAATCATTACAATGTTGGATAAAATCAGCACATCGGCGCAGGATTTGATTCTCTCGTCCTTCGGCGTGAATCTTTTGAGAAAAAAGCCCCATGCCGCCACCGCACAGCCACCGGCATAGCCTGCCGCCACAAGTCCCACAAACCAAAGCGCGGAGGGCGCGAATAAGAACGGCGCTGTCGCAATCAGGCAGATTGCCATCCCGACTATCATTGCGGATTTTGCCCTGCTCGGCGTTTTGATAAAGAGGCCGCAGGAGAACAGACCCGCAAAGTGGGCTACAATGGCTGCGAGTATATATGTATTTGACCGTGCGCCAAAGGCGTCTATCGTGCTGTAAAGCACCTGTCCTTCAAATACGAAAGAGAGAAGATAGGCAAAGAGGAATGAAAAAGCGGCCACGGACAGCAATCTATAATTTCTGATGCTTTTCACTTCGGCACCCCCTGTTCATCGGTGGCTCCGCCGCTCCTGACCCATTCGTCAATCTCGGCAGTTTTGAATCGCCACAGCTTGCCTACCTTTGATGAAGGCATATTTCGCTGATCAATCCAACGCATGACCGTGTGTCGTTTTACGCCGAGGTAATCACATACCTCCTGCAAGGAAATCCATCTATCTTGAATGTTGTTTTCCGACATAATAATCCCCCCGCTTTGGCCGATTCGGCAGGCGATATGTATGAGATTATTATAGCAGTATTCAATGGTAAAGGCAATTCGTTTTTGTTGTTTTGTGTAGCATTATGTTCTTTTATCGTGCTAATAATAGTAAAATAGTTTAATACAAAAGACGGTAATGCAGGAATGCTTGTTTATTCGAATTATATAATGGAGCCAAATTTCAGCCCCCGTCACGAGCGCTTGTAATATAATCAGACATGCGAGGGGTACTCTCATCCCTTACCAAAGTAAGTTCATATAACTGCTTACGGTAGTAAATAATCATGTAGATAAAGTCACTAATTATTATTGCTTAGGATCCGCGCATAGCTCGCCTATCCCTATACCGAAGTGATCCTGCACAAACTGCTCAAAATGCGATAACAGTACTACGAAGGCAGCGAGTTCGGCATCGACGGCGGCAGCATCAGCAAGCTGATGCTCAAACAGGATGGCACCCTCGTCTGAAACTGTGACAGAGGCTGGGATGTCGCTCACACGCCCCAGACACGTAGCTTGCCCTTGAGTTTTTCCTGTACAGTGAATACCACTAACCGACACTTATGACAACCGAGGTTCAGCCCTGCATGGGGCTGTATCTCGTACAGATATATTTTGATGGACTGCCGACGGCGGTCTTATTTTTTGCTCTTTTCTTTGGTTGCCTCCAGCTTCTTATTTCTGCGGGATTTTTTAGCCCTTTGTGCGTCGTATGCTTTCTTGCATTGAGCGTCTCCGCAATAAGTATGTCTATTGTTTCGCCGGATAAACGCTGTGCCGCATATCGGGCAGGTAGTGAGCGTACCATCATATTTTTCGTTGCGCTGGCCTGCTTCTTCCGGGGGGCCAAAGTCCACAATCATTCGGGCAAGCGTATACCAAGCGATATCGAAAACGGAATGGACATCCGCAGCAAAGACAACGCTGTTATTTTTCGGGTTCATTTTTAGCCGCATATGAAAATCCGGGATGATATCTATAAGAATATCGCGCAGGTCGTTAAAATAGTCAAACGGCTGACGAGCAAACGATGTCGGCGGTTCTACTTCTTGGGCTTTCTTCTCTAATTTGGCATACGCCTTCATTATTTCAACGATATCATCCAACACATCTATTTCCGGGATAGGCTCCAGCTTTTCAGGTTCCTCTCGCTTATATTGCTCAAAAAACGGCAAGCCCTCGAAGAACTTGCCTTCCGTCGCTAAATTGAAAGCCGGGTCACTGGCACCAGCGCATTCTGCTTTAAGCGCAAAGAAAAACTGTGCTGCAACATAGAATCTGCCCAAATCATGCATAAAGTCGGAAACGCTGAACATCGCATCACGCTCAACCCAATAGCCGTTTTTTCCGGCGGTGATATCGACTTCGGTGAGGGTCGTGTACAGCGAGTCTATATCATATGGGTGTGCAATGGTTTTGCAAAACTGAATAATCAATTCATTGAACGGCTTCTTTTCGGAGAAGCTGTTTATTCTGCTGCCGAGGTTATAAAGCTCCAGAAACAGTTCTTTACCGGACAGGCCATTCTGCTTGTCAATGTCCGGCTCCATACCTTTATATACAAGCGGCTTCAGACATGCTACATTGCCCAGTGCTTCATCATACTCATATTCTTTGAAGCGAAAGGTGTGGTAAATAAGCTGCCCGATTCCACCGACATCTCCAAATCCAATTATATCCGAGGTATTATCAGCCTTTGACTCTGTAAATAAGCCCCATTCGTCGTATGGCATTTTCATTTCCTCCATCACACACAGAGTCACATTTAGAGTTTTGTTATAAGTGACATTATATTGTACAATACAGTAGAAAACAAGAGCAAAGAATAAAATTGTTTTCAAACCAGCGGAAGTCAATCGGAGAGATTGTTCCCCGCAACGATAGGGGCAGTCTGCCCGGAGAGGAATAAAAGGTGGAAATGGCATGAAAGACCGTAAAAAGCAGAGGGAGAACCGGAAGCTGAAGCACAAAGAGGAAATGATTGATAAGCACAACAGCTTCGGCAACAAGGATTTGACCCCGTACAACGCAGTCCTTCAGATGAGAACGAAAGACAAAGCAGCCATCGCACTCAAGTAGTGCGGTGGCTGTTTGCAAAATACAGAATGGAAGGAGAGAAACTTTTATGGAAAAATCAATAATGAGTGTACAGGAGCTTTCCGTACAGATGGGAATCAGCCTGCCAAAGGCATATGAGCTTACCAAGACGCTCGGCTTTCCTGCATTCCGTATCGGGACGCGGATTCTGATTCCGGTAGAGGCTTTTCGTAAATGGCTTCTAGAAAGCACGCTGTCCGTTCGTGACGATAAAGGAAGTGATTCGTTGCAATGAACACTGAATTCACAGCCTACAATGCCGACTGCACGGGAAACGCAAGCAATTGCCTGTATCCGAACGAAATCCGTGTGGACGGCCTTGAGGCATTCCGCAGATTAGTCATGTACGATCATGTGTTCGCCGAGTTCAAGAATAATTATCGCAGCGTGGAAAACTTTCTTCGAGCGCAGAGCCTGCCTGGGGATATCGACAACAGCCACTCGGACAAGCCCGAAGACTGGATTTACCCAAAAGATGTAGCGGCATTCTTTATGGGAGTCAAGTATTACATCCACTACAGCCGCCATCACATGAAGCAAAAAGGCAGCGAATCACCACGACCAAGGTTTCATGTCATCTTTTTGATCGAAGAGGTGGACGATTCCACCCAATATGCAAATTGGAAACAGCGATTGCAACAAGCATACCCGTTCTTTGATACACAAGCGCTGGATGCCGCACGGTTCCTATTCGGAACAGAGGACCCGCAAGTTGAATACCACGACGGGGCGATTACGCTGACAGAATTTCTACGAGAGTATGAAGACGAAGAAGCATTCGCAAAAATGGATGATGTCATTCCTGAAGGAAAACGGAACACCACGCTTTCACGGTTCGCTGGGCGGCTTCTTGTGCGGTATGGCGATGCGGCGGAAACACATAAGCGGTTTCTCGACGAAACAGAAAAATGCACCGTGCCATTGAGCGATGTGGAGCTTCGCAGGACATGGCGCAGCGCATTGAAGTTCTACAGCAAAGTGAAGTCTACTCCCGGCTATATCGCTCCGGATACCTATAACGGCACCGCACCAGTCAAATGGGAAACGCCAATACCGTTTGACGAAGATACGCTGCCATCATTTCCGGTGGACGCATTGCCGAAACCGGTAAGAGATTACGTGCTCGCAGTAGCCGAAAGTACGCAAACGCCTGTAGATATGACGGCGTCGGCTGCGCTGGGCATCATGTCAATCTGTACACAGGGCAAATACCGTATTCGAGGCAAACAGGACTGGGTTGAGCCACTGAACATCTATATTGATATCATTGCGGAGCCGTCTGAACGCAAATCCGCCGTTATCAGCTTCTCGGCAAAACCGGTAAACGAATATGAAGCCGAGTATAATCGGCAGAACGCTGCAGCGCTGGAATCCAGCCGAATGCGAAAGCGCATCTTGGAACGACGGCAAAAATCACTGGAAGAGCAAATGGCTAAAGGCAAGGCTGATCAGACCGATCTCGACACTGTCGCAGAGGAAATCGCAGCATTTAAAGAAAAAACACCGTTGCGCCTCTATGTGGACGACATTACCACAGAAAAACTCACTTCGGTGCTCTCCGACGGAGACGGCAAAGCGGCTATCGTGTCTGCGGAGGGCGGTATCTTCGATATGCTGTCCGGCATGTACACAAAAACCGTAAACATCGATGTTCTACTGAAAGGTCACTCCGGCGATAGCACCCGTGTCGACCGCATCGGCAGAAACAGCGAAAGCATTATGAATCCCGCGCTGTCCGTCCTTCTTGCGGTTCAGCCTAATGTGCTCTCCGGCATGATGCAAAACGGCACATTCCGTGGGCGCGGGCTTACGGCGCGATTCCTCTATTGCATGCCCACATCGTATGTCGGTAACCGCAAGTACCGCACCGAGTCCATTCCGCAGGAAGTGACCAGAGCGTATTCGGCATTGATCTACAATCTGCTGGACGAGGACTCCAATCCCACGACAGAAAACCCAGCGGAAATCACGCTGTCGCCGGAGGCGGACGCTCTGCTTGAGGATTTTGCCAATGAGCTGGAGCCTAAGCTGCGTGACGAGCTATCCGACGTCTCTGATTGGGCAGGCAAACTTGTAGGCGCGGTGCTTCGCATCTCCGGCATCCTCTGCCGCACAAATCATAATGGAGGGTACGCTTTCCTGCAGGAACCTGAGCCGTTGATCGTTGATGCTGGGACAATGAAAAACGCCATTGCCATCGGCAGGTACTATACAGAGCATTCCAAAGCAGCGTTCTCACTCATGGGAGCAGACCCGGTAGTCAAACAGTGCAAATATGTTTTATCCGCAATTAAGAAGAATGGCCTCGCAGAGTTTACGCGACGCGACATCATGCGTAACTGCCGAGGCATCCGCACAGCCGAAGAAGTGCAGCCCGTTCTCGACAGGCTGACGGAATACGGCTACATCGCAGCAAAACCCGCAAACGGATACACCGGTGTCGGAAGACCCGCAGCGCAGAGCTACCATGTCAACCCGACAGTTTTGTCCGTTTAGTCGATTTTGTCCAACAAAACTTACATTATTATAAGGAGAACTTTCAAATGAAAAAAATCTGTTAAAACCCTGATGCCCCTTCCAAAGGGGCATGCTGTACTGTCCAAAGGGACCACCACCGGAGATGCTGCGTGGTTTTCTCAGCAAGAGGATGGATACGAATTCCGGCTGGCGGAGTACACCGACGGTACGACCGCACTTTACCGAGTCAATCCTGACGGGAGCATCTACCTGGACAAAGACAGTGTTCTGGTTCGCGAAATGTTCTGCCTGCACTGTGGTGAACAAATGAATACGGCTTTGGATGCTGCCACCGGCACCCAGACCCATACGATTACTACTGCGCCGCTTGTGGACGCCATATTGAAATCAGCAAGGAGGACGAGTGAGCATGAATGATTACTTTGCAGCGTCCAAGCCAACAGCGCACATGAAGCTGCTTTGCGAGGCACTGGGGCCGCGCTATTCCATTCAAATGGTTGACATGGAGCAGGTCATCTGTCGTGACTTCGGCAACGGATTCAATGTCGAGATCAGCGGCACAAACACCGCCAGTATAAAAAAGTTAGCTACTATTTATTTGTGGGCGGGTACCCAGAGGATTGCAAAAACACTCTAAGATGTACCGCAGTGTGAAATCGGCGACCGGGTAGAAGCACTGAGCAAATTAACACAAGAAGCAGGAGGGAAATTATTATGATTATCAACGGAAGACCCTATTCAAATGAGAACGGCTATATTGATGCCGACCTGATTACCAGCCATCCGCAGGAGGAAATCGTTACGGTCTTGAACTGGATTGTCGAGAACATCTCGCCCCGCAAAACCCCGCTGGATGGACACACCAGCTATGGCATAAAGCATCTCCTTGAGCGCGACACCCGCATTTATCTCACCAATAACGAGTTCAAAGATGCCATGCTGCAGGCCGGCTACAAGCCGGTTGACCCGAACGAGCTGAACTGGCGCTATCGTATAAGCAAAAAGTCAAAAGCATTTACACTGAGGATCTGGTAAACAGTTTTGTCCTTTTAGTGTATTTTGTCCCACGCAACAGAGGGTGTCAACATCGTCTTCGCCGCGCTGCCGAAGTTACCTTGATGCCTCGACAGCGCAGTGTTAGATGGTTTTGTCCCTTTAGTCCGTTCTGTCCTTAGGGGTGGGGGTATCAAAATCTCTGCAGCTTTTCGAAACGGACAGCGGCGTGGGGCTTCGCACACAAAAACGCATAAGTTATCGGGGTATTAACCCCTCAAAAAAGAAAGAAGGTATATTTTATGGGAAAACGGGGTCCGCAGCCGCGCACAGGCGGCAGACCAAAGAAGCCGCTGGCAGACAAAGTACTGGAAGGCGGCGTTAATAAATCGCGGCTCACTACAGTACAGCTTCCGCAGCCCGCGGAATTGAAAGGTTCAGAAATGCCGCCGCCGCATGAATTCCTCGGTTCCACTCAGAAGAGCGGTTTAGAACTCGCAGCAAAGAATGTTTATGAAACGACCTGGGTTTGGCTGCAAAAATATCATTGCGAACATCTGGTCACCCAGCAAAATTTGGAGCAATATGCAATGACCGCCTCCCGGTGGATCCAGTGCGAAGAGGCAATCTCACAGTACGGCTTTCTTGCCAAACATCCAACTACCGGATCTGCGATTGCCTCTCCTTATGTTTCCATGGCACGTGAGTATTCCAAGCACGCTAACGCCCTGTGGAATCAAATCTACGCAGTCGTCCGTGACAATTGTTCGATGGACTATAGCGGCAACAATCCACAGGATGATGTAATGGAGCGGCTTCTGACCATGCGCCGACGCTGAATTGGAGTTGGTGAGAAAAGGAGAATAGCCATGAAACAGTCAGATATAAAAGCAATCACGGATATGCGGCTCAAAGGGTGTGGGGCGTCAGCTATTGCAGCTACGCTCCGGCTCTCGCCGAATACTGTCAAATCATATATGCGCCGGCACCCGGATTTGCCCGGTACACATCGGTGCGCTCAGTGCGACAGTACCTTTGCCCAACCGGAGGGTCGCAGGGAGAAAAAGTTTTGCTCGGACAAGTGCCGCACTTCATGGTGGAACATCCATCCGGAGAAAATAAACAAAAAAGCGTATTACACCCTTGTGTGTCAATACTGCAGAAAGGAATATGAAAGCTATGGAAACAAAAACCGTAAATACTGCTCAAAAGACTGCTATCAGCGCAGCCGTGGAAAACAAGCCGGATAAGTACGCCGCCGATACCATGATGCGGTATCACATCACCCTCGCCCTCATCGATGGACTGGTAGACGATGGCTGCTTTACGCAGGCAGACAGGCGTAAAGCTTACACAATTATCAATCGTAAATACGGCTTATCTTCGGATAGTATATTTGCCGAAACCGCTTGATATATCTCACTTTTAGAGCAATATATAGAGTACCAAATATTGATATAAGGGAGGGGAAAACATGGAACGCAGGATAAAACAAACCACATTCTACAGGCCGCCATCAGAGCAGCTGAAGCGTGTCGCTGGGTATGCGCGGGTATCCTCCGGCAAGGACGCAATGCTCCACTCGCTGTCGGCGCAGGTCAGTTATTACAGCGAGTTCATTCAGAAGCACCGGGGCTGGGCTTATGTTGGCGTTTACGCGGATGAAGCTAAGACCGGAACTAAGGATGAGCGTGAAAACTTCCAGCGACTGCTTGCTGATTGCCATGCCGGGAAAATCGATATGGTCATCACAAAGTCCATTTCACGCTTTGCTCGCAACACTGTGACCTTGCTGGAGACGGTACGAGAACTAAAAGCACTTGGCATAGATGTGTACTTTGAAGAGCAGAATATTCACACAATGAGCGCCGACGGAGAGCTGATGCTCTCCATTTTGGCATCCTACGCGCAGGAGGAAAGTCGCTCGGCTAGTGAAAACCAGAAATGGCGCATTAGAAAGAATTTCGAGGATGGAATGCCGTGGAACGGCACCCTGCTCGGATATCGCTACGAAAACGGCAAATACATCATCGTACCAGAGGAAGCAGAAATCATCCGCCAGATTTATTCCTGTTATACCACAGGATTGGGAATTACGGCGATTATGAAAACATTAAATGCAAAACATGTCAGGACCCGCAACGGCAATCTGTGGTGTAAAAGCAGCGTGATGA
>Ga0116174_10001190_pt1 | contig 24133 bp, 26 predicted proteins | sample AD_UKC087_MetaG_FD_89801 | JGI IMG/M metagenome (GOLD analysis project Ga0116174, IMG submission 89801) | Active sludge microbial communities of municipal wastewater-treating anaerobic digesters from USA - AD_UKC087_MetaG | ecosystem: Engineered > Bioreactor > Anaerobic > Digestate | place: USA...
CCCCGCCGCCTGTACCTGCCTTGCTTCCTCGGCAACGGCGGACGCTTCGCTGAAGAGGGCCGACGACATCCCGTCAATTGGCCCGAATTCAAGTGGGTTGAGCTCGAATGCGGAGATTTCAAGGATTGGCCCCTTTGACGAGGACAGGTATAGCTTCCTTATGCCGTCCTTGTCCCTGGCTTCATAGACCGATATGTCGTCCTCCCCGGGCAGGTCAAGGGCGAAGCCCGAGGTGTGCACAATGCTGATGACATCCCCTGTCTTCACCAGCTTGGCGGTTATAAGCGGCGTCGTGACCTTCACCGAGGCTGACCCCACACCAGAAAGCAAGGAGGCGATGAGCAGTATAGACAGTACCGATATCGACTTTGTGGCGATCTTACGCATGGTTGTTTCCTCCGACTACGTGAAGAAATCTATCACAGATTGAAATTCTATTTCAATATAGTACTGTAAAAATAAGACAGAATATCAATAAAAATGTTCTATATAATAGAACTGTTTATTCTCTGAAGGAGTTCCCCTTGGCTGTGAAACGGTGTATACCTTGAAGGCGGTTTGCGAAAACCACCATAAAGATACTATCATACAATTTAGACGCCATACGGAGCGGGAATCGCAGTAAATACAAATCTTACTTTTCACCGGAGGTGCCCGATGGAGAACAAGGCCTTTTACATCACAACCCCGATATACTACGTGAACGACCTTCCCCACATAGGCCATTCGTACACGACAATAGCGTGCGACGTAATGGCCAGGTATAAAAGGCTGGCTGGCTATGATGTCTACTTCCTCACGGGCACTGACGAGCACGGTCAGAAGATAGAGAGGATGGCAGAATCAAAGGGCATCGGCCCGAAAGCCTATTGCGACACGATAGCGGCGGCGTTCCAGTCGCTGTGGAAGAGGCTCGACATCAGCAACGACGGCTTCATAAGGACGACGGACGACTACCACGTGCGCCGCGTCCAGCAGATATTCAAGAAGATCTACGAAAACGGAGACATCTACAAGGGGAAATACGAGGGTTGGTACTGCACCCCGTGCGAATCCTTCTGGCCCGAGGGCCAACTCGTGGAGGGCAACTGCCCAGACTGCGGCCGCAAGGTCGAATGGACCGAGGAGGAGGCATACTTCTTCAGGCTGTCCAAGTACGCCGACAGGCTCCTCAAGCTATATGAAGACGTGCCCGACTTCATCCAGCCGTCGAAACGCAAGAACGAGATGGTGGCCTTCATAAAGTCCGGCCTTGAGGACCTGTGCGTCTCTCGCACGACCTTCAGATGGGGCATACCGGTGGACTTCGACGAAAGGCATGTGGTCTACGTATGGATAGACGCGCTTACCAACTACATAACCAAGCTCGGATTCCCGGAGGAGAAGGACGGCCTTTTCGGAAGGTACTGGCCTGCCGACTTCCACGTAGTTGGTAAGGAGATAGTGAGGTTCCATTCGGTAATATGGCCGGCCCTTCTTATGTCCATGGGGGTGGAGCTCCCCCGCTCGGTGTTCGGCCACGGCTGGTGGACCGCCGAAGGCGAGAAGATCTCCAAATCGAAGGGGAACATGATCGACCCGGGCAAGTACATAGACGAGTTCGGCTCCGACCAGATAAGGTACTTCGTCCTCAGGGAGATAGCCTTCGGGGAGGACGGAGACTTCTCGAGGCTGAACTTCCTTCACAGGACGAACGCCGAGCTGGCAAACGACCTGGGCAACCTCCTAAGCCGCGCCACCGCCATGATAGGCAAGTTCTGCGACGGCTTCGTGCCGCTGCCGGGACGCTACGAGGAGCATGACAGGGAGTTCGAGCCGCTGGCCGCAGAGGTGCTCGGAAACTACGTGAAGGCGATGGACAGGATGGATTTCCAGAGCGCCTTCGGCGAAGCGATGAGGCTTGTGGCCAGGGCGAACAAATACATCGACGAGGCGGCGCCATGGGCTCTGGCCAAGGACGAAGCTGGCAGGGAAAGGCTCGGCACCGTGCTCTACAACATAGCGGAGACCTGCAGGGTGGCATCGATCCTGCTCTCGCCGGTGCTAACCAAGGGCGCCCCGCAGATATGGCACCAGCTCGGCCTGGACGGCACCCCTGCAGAGGCGGGGCTTGCCGCGGCGAAGTGGGGAGGCCTGGTGCCCGGGACCGAGGTCAGGCGAGGGGATCCCGTATATCCGAGAATAGACGTGAAGGCGGTCCTTGAGAAGGACGCCGCCGAAAAGGCGAAAAAGGCCAAGCAGGCCGAGGAGGCGGCCCGGGCCGAGCAGCCGAAGGAGCCTTCGGCTGCCGAGCAGATGCCGCTCATCACTATAGACGACTTCTCGAAAGTGGAGCTGAGGACCGCTGAAGTCATCGCAGCCGAGAGGGTGGAAGGTTCCGACAAGCTTCTTAAGCTTCAGGTGAGCGTCGGCGGCAGGCCCAGGCAGATAGTCGCCGGCATTGCCAAGCACTACGATCCGGCGGAGCTTGTGGGCAAGACGATAGTGATAGTCGCAAACCTGCAGCCCGCAAAGCTTAGGGGCAACATATCGGAGGGCATGCTCCTGGCGGCGTCTACGCCGGACCACGGACAGCTGGCGCTGCTGACAATCGACAGGCCGGTCCCTGGCGGCTCAAGGGCGAAGTAGAATGGAGATCTTCGATTCCCACTGCCACTTCGACGACGACGCATATGACCGCGACAGGTCGGAGTGCCTCGAAAGGGCGAGGGCGGCCGGCGTGGTGCGTATACTGAACCCCGGCTATGACCTCGAATCCAGCAGAAGAGCGATCGAGATTGCCGGAAGCTGCGACGGCGTCTGGGCGGCGGTGGGCATACATCCGCAGAAGGGCGAGGAACATCGGACGGAGCACCTCGAAAAGCTGGAAGGGCTGGCCATGGCGGACAAGGTTGTCGCCATAGGGGAGGTGGGCCTGGATTACTACTGGATGAAGTCCTCGAAGGAAGCCCAGCACGAGGCCTTCCTGTGGCAGATAGGCCTGGCCGAGAGGATGAACCTGCCGCTCATAGTCCACAGCAGGGACGCGGCCTACGAGACGTTTCAGATTCTGAAGGCGAACAGGCACAGGCTCCCTGGGCTGGTCATGCATTGTTTCTCAGGCAGCGCCGAGATGGCGGCGGAATACGTGAAGATGGGCTGCATGATATCGCTGGCAGGCCCGTTGACATTCAAGAACGCCAGGAAGGCCCACGAAGTGGCGATGCAGGTGCCGATTTCACACCTTATGAGCGAGACCGACGGCCCGTACCTTGCTCCCGAGCCGTACAGGGGCAAGAGGAACGAGCCCTCATACACAAGGCTTGTGGTCGAGAAGATGGCCGAGCTGAAGGGCCTGCCTGTGGAAGAGGTGGCCTCAGCTACGAGCGAGAACGCCATGAGGGTGTTCGGCATAAAATAGAAGGGCTTTATTAGGGGATCTACCGATTGCATCGGCCCTGCCCAGATCGACAGGGAGCCGCTGTACATCCTGAAAGGCCAGGCATATGCGGCGGCCTTCCGTGACGCTCATGAGTGCCGGGCGAAATCACACCTTCTGGTGCACCCCTGAGCTTCCCCTTATGGTCTTCCTGCTCAAGTCGTGCATGGTTAGGATCTTCCTTATCGTGCCTGTGTGGTAGCGCATGGCTATCGATTCGGTGATGCTCTTGTTACCCTCGAAGCGGACGCCTTTTAGCATCTCCCCGTCCGTAACACCGGTGGCGCAGAGTATTATCTCCTCGCCTCTTGCCAGGTCCTCCGCGCAGAACACGGCGTTCAAGTCCGTATAGCCTGCGGCTAGGGCCCTTTCCTGCTGGTTCTTGTCAGGCGCGTACATCTTGGTCAGGAGCTCCCCTCCCAGGCACTTCATGGCCGCGGCCGTAATGACCGCCTCGGGGGAGCCCCCTATGCCCATGAGCATGTCCACTCCTGTGTCGGGCAGGGCGGTGGCGATTGCGGCTGCCACGTCCCCGTCCTGGATGAGCTTGATCCTCGCCCCGCACTCCCTTATCTCCTTTATGAGCTGTTCATGCCTCGGCCTGTTGAGCACCACCACAGTGAGGTCGCGCACCTTCTTGCCCAGGTTCGCAGCCGCCACGTGCAGGTTCACCCGGACTGACTCGTCCATGCTTATGCCCTCTTTGGCATCCGGGCCGACCGCTATCTTGTGTGCGTAGAACGTAGGGAACGGCATCAGTGACCCCTTGCCCGCGGCTACCAGCACCGATATGGCGCCGGGCATGCCGTTGGCGACCAGGCTAGTGCCCTCGACGGGGTCGACTGCGATGTCCACCTCCATGGAATCACCGCCCGTGCCCACCCTTTCGCCGTTGTATAGCATCGGGGCCTTGTCCTTCTCGCCCTCGCCGATGATGATGGTGCCGTTGATCCTCACTTGGTCGAGCATGCCCCTCATGCCCTCGACGCCCGCGGCGTCCACCGCATTCTTGTCGCCGGAGCCCATGAACCTCGCCGCCTTTAGGGCGGCGTTCTCCGTTACCCTGACCAGCTCAAGAAGGATCTCCCTCTCCCTGTCGAAAACCATCGGAATCTCCTCCAGTTGCGGGACGCCCCGCCTATCTTTCCTTTATTGTATCCTTTTGATGGAAAAGGCACGATTCCTCCTTTGGCCCGGCAGCGATGAAACCGCAAATTTGACATCGTCGATGAAGTTGGCATAATCTAGTTATACGGAAAACAAGGAGGCAGTCATGCTAAGCAGCCGGGCAAACAGGGTGTTTGCCGTTTTTTTGCCCCTGATGCTGGTGTTGGTGTCGACAGTCGTCCTCGGCAGCGGTATTGTCGAAAACAACGACGTCGAACATCTGTTCTTGCCGGCGGAAATCGACGCAAGGATGGACACCGACTGGCTCTACGAGAACAGGCTCGGATACCTTCCGACCGGCGATACGGGGAAATACATGCCGGGCTTCACCGTGAAAAGGTACCATGAAGGCGCGTCTTTGCGCGCCGATCTGATGACGTACGGCGTAGAGACGGGCTTCGGCGTGAAGAAAGTAGCGGACCCGTCCCTCGAGAAGGGCAAGACCAAGGTCGTAGTCCAGGGCAGGAAGGGCCTTCTTCTGAAGACGGTCGTCGAGACCAGGATCGGCATGAAGCTTCTGTCCAGGGAGAAGGTTTCCGAGCGCATCATAAGCAGGCCGGTCACGCAGGTGGTTCACTACGGCACCAAGGAGCCTCTCCGCAAGCTGGTCACGAAGTCGGGGACATACTATTACAGGAAATCCTTCGTGGTGACGGCCACTGCATACGAGCCGAGCGAAGTGTCCTGCGGGGAGTATGCCGACGGCTTCACGGCGATAGGGCTGAAGGCGGGCCCCGGCATAATCGCCGTGGACCCGAGGGTCATCCCCCTAAGGAGCAAGGTCTATGTGCAGGGCTACGGTTACGCGATAGCCGGGGACGTGGGCGGGGCCATCAAGGGCAACCGGATCGACGTCTGTTTCAACACCGTTCGCGAAGCTTTGGACTTCGGGCGCAGGAGGGTGCGTATATACATACTGGAGGACCCGAGCAAGTAGGCAAGGCGGGGAAGGTGCCCATGCAGAGACACAGGCACGCGGAATGGAGCCGCGGCTCCAGGCTCGGCCAGAATTTCCTTAAGGACATGGCCGTGGCGAACCAGATAGTGAACGCGGCCACTGCCCTCAATCCGAAGATCGCAGTGGAGATAGGCCCCGGAAGAGGGGCCATTACTTTTCTGCTGGCAAGGCGGGTCGAAAGGCTCACCGCCATAGAGATCGACGAGGCTCTGGCGGCCGACATAAGGCAGGCTACGGCATCTTTAGGCAACGTGGAGGTCCTCGAGGAGGACGCCATGAGGTCGGACTTCAGGGGACTGGTGGGGGGCTCGGGGGAAGGTGCGGTCCTTGTGGCCAACCTTCCCTACTACCTGTCGACGCCCATGATGAGGAAGGCCTTCCAAGAGGCCGCATTCAAGCGCATGGTGTTCATGCTCCAGCTGGAAGTGGCCAGGAAAGTCTGCGCAAGGGCGGGCGAGGACGGATACGGCCCCCTTTCGGTCGCAAGATGGGCCAGCCACGATGCCGACATACTCTTCGAGGTCCCGCCGTCTTCCTTCGAGCCGGTGCCGAGCGTGAAATCGGCGGTCGTGATGCTCAGAAGGACCGGGCAGAAATCCTCCATTCCCGCAGACAGGCTCATGAAGTTCACCGACGCGGTTTTCCTTTCACGGAGGAAGAACATCAAAAACGCCCTTCTTAGCAGCCCCCTCGGCCTTAAGCAGGAGGACATAGCCGCAGCGGTGGACCAGGCGGGCTTGAAGGGCACCGAGAGGGCAGAGGAGATTGAAGAGGAGAAGATCTGCCGCCTCGCATCCATGTTATGCGTGTGAGGCACGCTGAGGAGCAATCCTGGGGATAGAGAAAACCTGCCTCCCGAGGAATCCGCATGGGATCGCCCGGGAGGTTTTCAATTCTTTGTGGCGGATAGGGCGGAATATAGAGACATTATGCATACTTTATTCTACTTATCCGAAGATTATGACAATTATTGTTGACTTATCCGCAACCGATTCGTATAATCATAAATACTTTACTGAATAATATTGAATCGGAGGCGTAGTCAATGAAGAAGTTCATCGCATTGGTAGTGATATTCGGGGCTTTCATGCTGATTTCGACGGGGGTCATGGGCGCAAAGGTGCTCAAAGTCGGAAACGACCCGGCGTTCCCTCCTTTCGAATCGACGACGGACAAGGGCGAGATAATAGGGTTCGACATCGACCTCATCAAGGCCGTAGGTGCTGCGGCAGGATATGAAGTGCAGATCATGGCCGTCGCCTGGGACGGGATAATCCCCGGCCTGATAGCCGGCAACTACGACGTGATCGTATCGGCTATGACAATCACCGAAGAGAGGGCGAAGTCGGTGAACTTCTCGGATCCCTACTTCGAAGCCAGCCAGGTAATAGTCACCACGAAGAAGAACAAGGTCCTGAACACCCTAGAGGAGCTCGCTGGGAAGAAGATATCGGTGCAGCTGGGGACGACCGGCGATTTCGTGGTCACAGACGAAGTGAAGAACGCCGTAGTAAAGAGGTTCGACCTGGCTCCCCTTGCGGTCCAGGAGCTTCTAAACGGCGGGGTCGACGCGATGGTCATAGACGAACCGGTGGCGAAGGCCTACGTGAAGCAGTTCAGCAACCTCCAGTACGGCGCGAAGTGCACAGAGGAGCTGTACGGCTTCGCGGTGGCCAAGAAGAACACGCAGCTTCTCCAGGAGCTGAACGAAGCCCTCAAGAAGGTAAAGGCCGACGGGACCTACGACAAGATATTCGCCAAGTGGTTCGCGAACTGAGCTTAAACAGTACCCTGACAGGCCGCCGGGCTCTGCTGTAAGCCCGGCGGCATTTTTATCTCCTGTTCAAGGGGTTCGATTCTGTATTATTATTAAAGGCACGTCATAACTATTCTGAAAGCCGGAGGAAAAAATGCTGGACTTCTCTTTCATCCCCAGGATACTGCCCAGCCTCCTTGAGGGTGCCGGCGTGACGCTATGGCTGACCGCAGCCGCAGTCGGCATAGGCTTCTTCATAGGATCGTTCGTAGGCATAATCGCCGCCGGTGTGAACAAGCCCCTTGGCATACTGGCAAGGTCCTATATCAACATCATCAGGGGCACGCCGCTGCTGGTGCAGATCTTCCTAATCTACTTCGGCATCCCGGCGCTAATGGGCAGCTCGATCCCCTCCGTCGTTGCGGCTGTGGCGGCTCTCGGCATAAACTCCGGGGCATACATCGGGGAGATCGTAAGGGGCGGCATAATCTCCGTCGACAAGGGGCAGTACGAAGCGTCGTTCTCGCTGGGCATGAACAGGAACCTCACCATGCTCCACGTTATCTTCCCGCAAGCGTTCAAACGAATAGTGCCCATGCTGGGCAACGAATTCATAGCTATGTTGAAGGATTCCTCCCTCGTCGCCGTCATATCCATGGAGGAGCTGCTGAGGAAAGGGCAGCTGCAGGTGACTAGGACCTTCAGGCCGTTCGAGATATATATTGTGATCTCGCTCATGTACCTGGTTATGACCTACTGCATCTCGCTCCTGGTGAAGTGGAGCGAAAGGAGGCTTGCGACGGATGACAGATAACATCATCGAGGTAAGGGGCCTCCATAAGAAGTTCAAAAGGGTCGACGCATTGAAAGGCGTGGACATAGACATCAAGAAGGGCCAGGTCATGGTGCTCATCGGGCCGTCCGGGTCAGGCAAGAGCACCCTCCTGCGCTGCATGAACCTCCTTGAGAAGCCTACATCGGGGGACGTGTTCTTCGAGGGCGTGAAGATCAACGACAGGAAAGTGGATATAAACCAGGTTCGCAAGGAGATGGGCATGGTCTTCCAGAGCTTCAACCTGTTCCCGCACCTGAAGGTCATAGACAACATAACGCTGGCTCCGGTGAAGGTAAGGGGCGCTTCTTTGGAAGAGGCCAAGGACATTGCCATGGAGCTGCTTAAGAAGGTCGGCATCCCCGAGAAGGCGATGTCGTATCCGGCGCAGCTTTCAGGAGGACAGCAGCAGAGGGTGGCCATAGCGAGGGCCCTGGCCATGAAGCCGAAGGTGATGCTCTTCGACGAGCCCACGTCGGCGCTCGACCCGGAGATGATCGGAGAGGTGCTGGACGTAATGAAAGCCCTCGCATTCGAGGGTATGACCATGGTGGTAGTCACGCATGAGATGGGCTTCGCAAGGGAAGTCGGGGACATGGTGACGTTCATGGACGAAGGCATGATAGTCGAGCAGGCCGTGCCGGACAAACTGTTCACGTCGCCTGAGAACGCAAGGACCAAGCTCTTCCTCAGCAAGGTGCTTCTCAGCAGGTAGCGAAAAGGAGTTAAACTGGACTTCAAGGGGGCCGAGACTTCGGCCCCCTTTGCTTGTTCATAGTCGGGATAATGCAGGGATTAATATATTTTATAGAAGATTAATCCGATACCTATATATTGGCTGAAAAATGCCGCATTAAAGGTGGCGATCCGATGTCGTTACGTCTGTACAAGGCAGTGAGGACCGCATTTCTAATGATTCTGTTGGCTATGCTGTTCGCATCTGGCTGTGCCCCAAAAGCCTATTCGATTTCCGGGACGATCACAGGTGACATAGTTGAGGGCGTAGCGGTCTATATCGCAGATAGCCCGGCCTTCGCCACCACCGACGCGGCAGGGAAGTATTCCATCCCAAACCTTGTCGGGACGAAGAAGGTCGTGCCCCAGAAGGAAGGCTACGTATTCACCCCCGTAGAAAGGACGGTGAGCGGGCCGTCCACTACCGTCGACTTCGTAAGCTCTGAAATAGAGGAACTTCCATATGACGTATCAGGCACGATCACAGGCGTGGGCATAAGCGGTGTAACGATCAACGTGCTGGGGAAAGCCATCTCGACGACATCGGATTCGACAGGGCATTATTCCTTCACGGGGCTGACCGGCTCCAACATCCTTGTCCCGTCGAAATCCGGCTACACCTACTCGCCCACCCAGATAACAGTGACCGGGGCGAGCACGAACGCCAATTTCGTGGGCAGCGCCGCAGGAGGCGGCTCGTCGATAGCAATGATAAGCGGCGGCGGGGGTCACGCGCTTGCGATATTGGACGACGGCACCGTGGTGGCGACCGGGGCAAACGGCAGAGGGCAGCTCGGAAACGGGGATAACGAGGACAGCGAGGTCCCCGTGCCGGTAACCGGCCTGTCCGGAGTGACTGTCGTTTCCTGCGGGGGGGCCCACTCGGCTGCGATCAGCGACGGGGACCTGTACACCTGGGGCGCCAATTCCGATGGACAGCTCGGCCATGGAGGGACCTCAGACGCCCTGGTGCCTACGAAAGTGACTTCCGTCATGGGCGTGGACTGGGCATACGTCAGTTGCGGGGAGAGGCACACCATTGCAGTAACTACGGCCCATGTCGTATATACCTGGGGAAGCAATCAATACGGCCAGCTGGGCAGGATCGTTGACGAGACGCACCCGGCGGACCTGCCGGGCATCGTTGACCTGACCGGTTTCGAGCCGGCTGTACCTGACAAAGTCTACGCAGGATATTCCCACTCGCTGATATTGCGAGCAGGAGGGGGAATGCTGGCCTTCGGTACCAACTACTATGGCGAGCTGGGCGCAGGATATACCTCGTCGCCGAGGACCACGCCGGTGGAAGTGCTGATCATGGACGTCGACAAGGTTACCGCAGGATACTTCCACACAATCGTACAGAAGAGCTCAGGGGAGCTCTATGAATGGGGATACAACTGGCAGGGGCAGCTGGGGGACGGAACGACCGATGATTGCGCCACTCCCAAGCATTTAGCCGGATTCGACAACGCATTAGATTTCGCAGCCAAAGGGGATTCCTCATTTGTCGTCAAGAGCGACGGCACGTTATGGGCGTGGGGCAAGAATTCAAGCAGCTATCTGGGCGTGAACAGCACAGACATCAAGATCCTCAACCCGACGCAGGTCGCCAACGTCTCGGATATAGTCAACGTATACGGGGGATACGACTTCACGTTCGGCCTAGAAAGCAGCGGCAAGATGTGGGGCTGGGGCAATAACTACAGCGGACAGCTCGGCGACGGCAGCTGGACCCCGAGGCCTCTTCCCGTGCAGTTGACCTGGTAGGCTGGTCCTCCACGCCGAAGACCGACCATAGGCTCCGCCTTTGCGAATGGCCTCCGCTAAGGCGGGGCCTTCATTTCTGCCCTTCTTCCAGCCTCAAGGCCTTGAAAAGCATCGTAGCCAGGAATGACGGCCAGACTCCAAGGATGAAGTATAGAGGAAGGAGCAGCCTGGGATATATTCCGACGGCTCCGTCAGCCAGCATCCTGAGCCCAAGGAAGCCGGCAAAGCCGATGGCCAGCTTGACGGCCTGCTTTACGGCAGGGCCCGCCGCCGTAGTGCGCACGAACCTGTTGTGAAGGTAATAGCCGAGGGACATCCCGCCGATTATGCCCACCAGCCCGATGTAATCATCGGCAGCTTCCGAGGAGAGCCCCGGCAGGAAAGCATATGCCAGAAGGACCAGCCCGGCCGATATCAGCGCAAGGTCGGCCAACCCGCCTTTCAGATGCCTGTCCGCGTAGTCCGCAACGAAGCCTACCGCAACCGCGAGGGCTGCCCCCCCCGCCCAGCCCCAGAGCACCTGGAGCGGGAAATGCACGCCGCCGTACGTCCTGGTGAAGCCTATCGCCAGTATCAGCGACGCCGACAATGCCGTGAACCATGCCCTCCTCGCCTGCGCGGCCGAGGCGAGCCAGAAGCCCATCGAGTTGAAGGCGTGTCCTGAAGGCATGCCGGAGCCGACGGCAGTATCGAGGAAATGCTCGTTCGGCGTTATCCTTGTGTCAACCTGGAAGGGCCTGGGGGCGTTCATCGCCGCCTTGGCAAGGTCGGTGCACACGCCCCCTGCAAGAACGGTCATCCCTATCACATAGCCCGCCCGCCTGTTGATGCACCAGTAGACTACGGGTACGGCGACAAGGTAGAACATCGTGGAGCCCAGGTCGGTCACATAGCCCAGGACGGCGTCCAAAGCAGGAGAAGAAATAGACCTCAACCAAAGGATTAATTCCATGCTTACCTCCGTACTGTTTGCTCAACAATGCAATAGATGGTATTATGTATACACTAAACAAAACGCTGTACAATTGTTCCTAAAATTACAAACTTCTGTATGGGGGCCACATGCTGATTATATCAGTGGGCGACGTAATGCTCGACATATACATAGACGAGCCGGTTGAGCTGAACTCCGATACCGATACCGTGGGGCGCACATCCCTCAGGTGGGGTGGCTCCGCGGCCAACTTCGCCGTGTGGGCAAGCAGGATAGGGTCAGGCTCCGCCATAGTCGGAAGGGTCGGGATGGATTTCGTCGGCAAGGCCGCGTTGGCGGATTTCGTATCCGAGGGAGTAAACCCGCTCCTGAGCTTCGACGATGACATGCCCACAGGGACCGTAGTGGTTAAAAGCCGCGGCGGATCGGGCAGGGAGATGATCTGCGACAGGAAGGCCAACGCCCGCCTTTCGGAAACGGATCTTCCCATATCAGCCATTGCCAATGCATCATGGGTCCACATCTCAGGGTACACGGTGATCGAGGACGTCCCAAGGCGGGCTGTCAGATCATGCATTAAGGCCGCAAGGTCGGCAGGCGTCCCTGTATCCGTCGATCCGGGCTCCTGCTCGCTCATAGGCTCTCTCGGCGTGGAAAGGTTCCTGGACGCGGTAAGGGGGACGGACCTTATCGTTCCCAACATGGAGGAGGCGGGGCTTCTCACCGGCTACAAGGACGCCGAGGAAGCCGCAGCGGCGCTCTTGAAGGCCTTCCCGATGGTTGCGGTCAAGCTGGGGGCAAGCGGCGCATACTTCGCCGACAGGAAGGGAAGCTGCGGTTTCGTCCCAGCGCCGCCGGCCGATGCGGTCGACGTCAACGGGGCAGGGGATTCGTTCGGGGCGGCATTCGTAAGCAAATACCTGGCCTCGGGCGATATGAAGGCGGCGGCCGAGGCAGGGTGCGCTCTGGGATCCCTCGTGGCGGGCGCCCGGGGGGCCAGGCCGGCTCTGGACCTTAAGGAGTTCCTCAAGGAACACTTCGGGCGCGGCGAAGAGGGCGTGAGAGGACTATGAGGATGGACGCAAGGAGGATGCTGCCGTCCTTTTGCATGGCGGCTATGATGCTGCTCGCCGCAATCACATGTTCCGCGGCGGATGATGCGCTGGGCTTCCCTCCCGCAGGCTGGTCAAGGGAGCAGCTGTTGTGCGAATACTCTAGGCTTACCGGCGCATTCAGCGTGGACATATCCGGCGACCTTCTCCTCATCGCCTACTCCGACGGCCAGTACGACTCCCTCAAGATCAGGGGAAGGGCGTTCAGCCTTGGCAAGGACGGCCCGCAGGAGAGATGGTCCAGGGAGGTTTCGGCAAACGACAGCCATAACGTATTCCCGCTCGTGATGGCCTCGAAGTCGGGGGGCTTCCACGTGTTCTGGGTGGAAAGGCCCGATGATACCAGGTATTCGATAAGGTATTCCAGGCTGGACGGCTCGGGCGCGGCCGTCATCGAAGACACCCTGCTCGAGACGGGAAACGGCCCCATAAGGGACCTTACTGCGGCGGAACTTCCGGACGGCGACCTGGTGCTTGCCTGGTCTGACTGGCGCGGAAGGACGCTGGACGTGATGGCGGGGCGGGTCGAACTAGGAGGCGGGCCCGTCGCTTTGTCCGGCAAAGTCACATATGAGAGGATAGAACCCGACAGGGCGATGTCGACCCCCAGGATCGCATATATAGACGGAGTGGACGAGATTGCCCTACTCTGGGTCGAATCCGGCTTCGAGAAGGCCAACCTCAACCTGGCATGGTTAGACCCTGCAGACCTGTCGTCACAAGGAAGCGTCGTCCTCGGCACTTACTCGACCGCGTCAGGGTCTTACCCTGCCATCGACACGGGGCGCGAAGGCGAGTTCTACGTCTCATGGCCGCAGGACATCAACATCATGTCGTTCACGGCCAACAAGACTTCCGACATAATGTTCGCCCATTTCAAGGGGCGCGAGATGCTCTGGTCAAGCAAAGTCGTGGAACTTCCCGACAACCAGGGGGCCCCGGCGATAGCGTTCGATGGGTCCCAGGTCCTGTTGTCTTGGCAGGACTTCAGCGAGAGGAGCCCTCACGTCTGGGTCGGCAGGCTGGACGACCGGGGGGTATTCACAAAAGGGCCTTACAAGGCCGACTATACATTGCTTGCATCGATGAAGCCCTATCTGGGCTCGGTGGACGGAAGGGCAGTGCTCGTGTATGAGAGGTTCACGAGCGAGGGGCCGAGGCAGGCGTACCTGATGTCCCAGCTGAACCCCGCAGAGCCCGGCATCCTGTATTCGCTCGGCATAGATGAATCAAACCCCATCAAACACGCGGCCTACTCCCTCGCCATGTCGGCATTGAGGGCCGCAGTGAACGTCATGGTGAACATAGCAGCGATAGCCTTGGGGATGGTCCTTCTTAGGTTCTTGAGCAAGTCGGGCATGGCCGAGGGGATGAGGCACAGGCCCGAGCTGCTGGCAGGGGCCCTGGTGTCGTTCATGATGCTGCTCCAGGCGACTCCGCTGTTCTTCTCGCTGCCCGGCATCTTCGGCCCCGATTTCCATGCCATCGTGTCGGTCGCAGCAGGGGTCCTGGCATACGCGGTCATGAGGTTCGGCAGGTCCGATTGGTGGCTGGACTCCCTTACGCAGCTGGTGTTCATATGCCTTTGGCTGTTCTTCCAGCAGTTCGCGCTGCTGATCCCGAGCCTTCTGAAAGCGGGGTTGTTGTAGATGGGAAACAGAGGGGGAGCCGTGATAATGGCTTTCGTAGGATCCCTTGCGGTGCTTGCCCTGCTGGTTTTCGCCTATACCTATTTCTCCGGCGGCGGCCCGCTGGGCAGGTACTACCTTTCGGCCTACATCTCGCTGGGGGCACTTCTTCTGACTGTGGCCGCGTCCATGGCAGGGCGCAAAGACAGGAGGGGGTCCTGAGCCATGGACAGGATCTGGGCCAGGGCGAGGGCCAAGGTGAACCTCACGCTTGACATACTAGCCAGGCGCGATGACGGCTACCACGACATAGCAAGCGTGATGCATACGGTCGGCCTTGCGGACGAAGTGGGAGTGTCGTTGAATGGAACCGGGGTTGTGACCCTGAGGGTAAAGGGGGCTGAGCTGCCGGAGGATTCCAGGAACCTTGCATGGCGGGCGGCCGCGTCGGTCCTTACGGCGGCCAGGGGCAAGGGCGCAGGGCCCTCCGCAGGCATCGACGTGGAGCTGGTAAAGAAGGTGCCGTTCGAGGCGGGACTGGCGGGAGGAAGCTCCGACGCCGCCGTGACTGCGCACCTTGCGAACCTCGCATTGGGATGCCCCCTTGATGATGAGGAGCTCCTTTGCATAGCGAAGAACCTGGGCTCCGACGTTCCGTTCCTCCTTAAAGGGGGCGCGGCGCTGGCCGGGAAATCCGGGGACGAGCTCATCCCCCTGGATCTGTCGGAAGGGCTTCCCATCGTGATAGCCAAACCGCGCGCCGGCCTTCCGACGTCCCTCATGTACAGGGCGTGGGACGAGCAGAACCCGGAAGGAAGGGCGGGAAGGAAGGATGCGCCTACGGGTACGGAGAGGTTCATGGAGGCCCTCAGAAGGGATGGTCCGAGAGAGGCCCTGATGTGCCTGCATAACGACTTCGAGGAGCTGGCCGCCATCGCCGTGCCCGAAGTCGCGGGGCTTAAGTCGACTATGCTGGGAAAAGGGGCATTATCCGCACTTATGAGCGGGTCGGGGACGGCAGTGTACGGGATTTTCGAGGACGAAGCCGAGGCAAGGTCGGCGGAAGAGGCCGCAAAGGTAAGATTTGACGGAATATTCACGGCTGTTTCAAAGCTAGACCCCGTGAGGGGGATTCCAATGCTAAGACGAGGTGAAGGGGAATGACCGACGGCAGGATAATACTCAACATGGACAACTACAAGCCCCTCAGGGAGATAGTGTTCGAGGCCATGCGCGAGGCGATAGTCTCCGGCAGGCTCGCTCCGGGCGAAAGGCTGGTGGAGATCAAGCTGGCCGACGAGATGGGGGTGTCCCGCACGCCTGTGCGCGAGGCGATAAGGAAGCTTGAACTGGAAGGCTTCGTCATCATGATGCAGAGGAAGGGCGCATACGTGGCAGGCCTTTCCCCGAAGGAGATAAGGGACGTCTTCGAGATAAGGTCCACCCTGGAGAGCCTGGCGGCAAGGCTGGCCGCGGAAAGGATCACCGAACCCCAGCTCGAACTGCTGAAGAAACAGCTGGCCGAACTTGAGGACATCATTAAGACACATGAGATCGAAGCCGTGGTGAAGGCCGACATCGCCTTCCACGACATCCTTTTCAGCGCTTCGGGCAACGCAAGGCTGGTGTCGATGCTGTCCAACCTCAGAGAGCAGATACACCGCTACAGGTCGATGTCCCTGTCGTATCCAGGGAGGATGAGCATTGCGCTGGGCGAGCACCGGGCGATTGTCAAGGCCATAGTGGAGCATAAGCCCGACGAAGCGGCCCATGCCGCGCTCAGGCATATGGACAGCGCCGAGGCGAGCCTGATAGAAGTGATGAAGAAGGTACACATGTCAATTAACAATGAAAGAGAAGTGTGATCGCATGGCTGGCTTGATAGAAGCAGTACTTCTGGCTGGTGGGCGCAACAAGGGCAGGCTTTCTGAGTATACGCCCGAGGCATGGGAGGCCATGATCGACATAAATGGAAGGCCCATGGCAGCCTACGTGGTCAAGGGTATGCTGGACAGCGGAAGGGTTTCCAAGGTGGTGGTATCCGGCCCCGAGGAGCTGAAAGATGCGCTTTCCGGGTTCGGGGACAGGGTGGAGCTGGTAAAGCCGGGCGGCGACCTGCTCGAAAGCCTCATGAACGCAATCGGTACGACCAAGGGCGGCAAAGTGCTGATTGCTTCTGCGGACATCCCGCTCATAGACGGCGAGGCGGTGAGGGACTTCGTCGAAAGGTGCGAGGCCGATGAGGCAGAGGTCCATTACGCGCTTGTCTTCAAGGAGGACTACGACAGGGCTTACCCTTCAGGGGAGAGGACCTACCTCAAACTCAGGGACGGGGTGCTTACCGGAGCCAACATGTTCATGGCGTCGAAGGACGTGCTCCTTTCCAGGAAACAGGTCATCTCCGATATGTACGCAAGGAGGAAGAACCCGCTTTCGATGGCGGCGGCTTTGGGCATCGGCCCGGTCATGATAATCAAATTCCTCGCCGGCATGGTCTCTGTGTCCGACATCGTGGCCGTGGCCAGGAAGTCTTTCAAGCTTGAGGGCAGGGGCGTAAGGACCCCGTACGCATCGGTCGCCATGGACGTAGACAAGCCATCGGACCTGGACCTTGCGAGGAAGTTCGCCAGATGGTGACCAATAAATTCAGGGAGGTCGACGAATGAAGAAGACTGCTGTATCCACAGACAGGGGCCCGAAGGCCATCGGCCCTTACAGCCAGGCGATTAAAGTGCCGGGGCTCATGTTCATATCGGGCCAGACTCCGCTCGATCCCAAAACCGGCGAGATGGTTGGCACGGACGTGTCGGCCCAGACGGAAAGGGTGCTCGACAACATAGAGGGCATACTGGCATCCCAGGGCCTCAGCATGGCCGACGTCGTAAAGACCACGGTGTTCCTTAAGGACATGAACGACTTCGCCGCGATGAACAAGGTGTATGCTTCGCGCTTCCCTGAACCGGCGCCGGCGAGGTCTACAGTACAGGTTGCAAGACTGCCCAAAGACGCGCTCGTCGAAATCGAGTCGATCGTTGTACTTGAGTAAATACAATAAGTTAGCTACCAGCTAGAGGCACATTAACAATTCTTTGCCAAATAAAGGGCATTGATGGGAATTGTTGTATAATTTATACAAAGGATTGATTCATCGGAGGTGCCTCTATGGACATCACTGACGTAAGAGTCAGGAAAGTGGTAACGAACAGCAGGATGAAAGCCATAGCAACGATTACTTTCGACGACTGCTTCGTAGTAAGGGACATCAAGGTCATCGACGGACAGGAGGGGCTGTTCGTTGCGATGCCGTCGAGGAAGTCAGCGGACGGCCAGTTCAGGGACGTCGCCCATCCGATCAGGCAGGAATTCAGGGACGTGATCGAAAGCAAGATCATAGAGGTCTACAACCAGATCAAGGATGAGGTCCCTGCGGAAACGCCTGCTGAAAACCAGGAGCAATAACCGGGAGCTTTATCGGGCCTTGCCGCTGTGGTAGAATTTCCATGCGCCTCGTTGGGGAGTCGCCAAGCGGTAAGGCACGGGACTTTGGATCCTGTACCGCAGGTTCGAATCCTGCCTCCCCAGCCAACCGGAGTTGAAAGGCCGGCAGCCCTGATGCTGCCGGCCTTTCTCGCTGGAAAAGCTTTTCGCCCTCCTATTTCGTCAGGAGCTTCGCAATCGGGACCACCAGGACTATGACGCTCATGAGCCTTATGAGCTGAAGGAGGGCTACTATGGGCGAATTCGCCCCTATGTCGGCTGCCACCATTGAGAGCTCGGACATCCCGCCCGGAGTAGAGCTGAAGATCGCGGTCATCAGGTCCAGGCCGAAGAACCTGTTAAGGATGAAGGCGGTAGCAAAGCCCGCCGTCATCAGTATCGTTATTATCACGGCTGCGGGGACGAGAAGGGATTTCAGCTGCTCAAGCGATGTATTCCTCAACCCCAGGCCCAATATCGCGCCTAGGACTACTTGCACCACGGGTTTGGAATATGAAGGAAGGGCACCCAGGTCGAACTTCAGAAGGGCGCCGGCCGCCACTGCCAGCATCGAACCTATCATGGCGCCCGCGGGTATCTTAAGCTTATAGCCCACGAAACCGCCCGCTATGGCAAGTCCCAGGGTCTTGATAACAGGAAGGTACTGCATCTCTGATCCTCCGAAAATCATCTTATGTCCCCATTATTCCACCTTTCGGCCTCCCTGTCACAACCCAGCCGCCGATATGGGCAAAAAGCCGGCATTAGTCGGTTACCGCCAAGGCATGCGAAAGGATAGATCCTGGGCTTTCAGCCTTCATGAGCGCCGCCACGGGGCTTTGTGGCGAAGTAGGGGGGCGAGGGCAAATAAACTGGCGGACGTACGAAATATCGAAGGCGGAGGCTTTGGTTACTGCAGCCTCCGCCTGTCCCGGCTCCGAGGCCTCGGATCAGTCCTCGAAAGCCTCTTTCACGCTCCATACCTTCCATACGTTTCCCACCAGGTCGGGGGAAGGCTTCAATGTCTTCTTGCCGGGCTTCCAGCCTGACGGCGTCGCCTCCGTCCCCTTTGACGCCCTTACATGCTGGAAAGCCTTGACCTGCCTCAGGCTCTCGCTCACGTTCCTGCCCACTGGAGGCGTGAGGACTTCGAATCCCTGGACGTTCCCGTCCGGGTCGATTATGAAGCGGCCCCTGGTGTTGACTCCGCCGTCTTCGTCGTAGATGCCATAAAGCTTGCCTATCTCTCCGCCTGCGTCGGAGAGCATCGGGAACGGGATGTCCCTTCCGATCATCTTTGAAAGCTCGTGGTCGTTCCACATCTTATGGACGAAGTGGCTGTCTACGCTGCAGGAAAGGACCTCTACCCCTAGGCTCTGGAATTCGTCGAATTTCTCGGCAACTGCCGAGACCTCGGTCGCTCAGACGAATGTGAAGTCCCCCGGATAGAAGCAAAGGAGCACCCACTTGCCCCTGTATTCAGAAAGCGTCACGTTTGCGAACTTTCCCTTGTAAAACGCCGTTGCTGTGAAATCTGGCGCCTGTTTCCCTACTTTTATCATATGCTTTATCTCCTCCTTCCCTGCCGGTGCGGATTCTGCTCGGTCCGGCACGGGCTGCGGCCTTTTGATCGCCGGCCTCTGGCAGCCCGCCTTGAAATCCTCGGGCATGGGCACACCTCCTCTCCTGCCTTATGGTAATAATTCCTTCTTCTACGCAGAAGCCCCGAACCCTTCCAGAGCCATCGTGAACCCTGCAACTGAATGCTAGCTTCGTTCGTTATCCTATTGTATGAACATTTGCACCTAAAGGGTGTTCATAGGAGGAGAAGGCATTGGAAGAAAACCTTAACGCGCAGCAGCCAGGAAACGGCCCTCAGGCAGGAGTCGGGCCTGCGGAGCCAATCGGCAGGAAAGAGCCTGAGGCGATAATACAGAGGGCTACAAGATATTTCAGGGTGTCCAGCTTAATCTACATACTGGGCGGGGTCCAGGTAGGCATAGGGATACTCCTCGGCGTCGTCATATTCTTCCTCAGCGCGGCAGGTTACAGGGGATACGGGAATTACTACTACAACATGCCGAGGTTCAACGGCTTCTTCGGCGCCCTCTTCGCGGCGGTCTTGGTGTTCCTGGCCCTGTTCACCTCCGGAATCGTGACCATAGGCTTCGGCAAGATGGTCCAGGCCGCAGAGATATACATCCACAGGAGGACCAAGAAGCAGCAATAGGGAAAAGAAGGGGGCCGCAGACTGTGCGGCCCCCTTCGTCATGCATAATGCCCGTTATGACATTATCCTCTTTTCGCCCTCCAGGGAGCGTATCTCCGAAATCTCCTGCGAGACCTCAAGGGTGCCTATGTATCTGCCCTGTTCGTCTCGCACCGCGAAATACCTGATATATATCATCTTGCCGCGCATGTTGATCCAGAAGTCCTCATGTTCCTTCGCGCCTGACTTGAAGTCTTCCAGTATCTTCTCTACGACAGCCATGCTCTTCGGAGGATGGCAGTTCTGCACCAGCCTGCCGATTATGGTGCGGTTCCTGGGGAATATCCTTTCCTTGCCGTTGGAGAAGTAGCGCACCACGTCGTTTTCGTCTATGAACGTTATATCCACAGGCAGGGCGTTCAGCATGAGCTCAAGCTGCTTCGCCTTCAGAATCCCGGTTCCCAGGTTGATAGATGAGCCGACAGGCGCTCCCGAGTAAGCGGCTCCAGGATCCTCGGAGGGCAACCCTACCCTCTCCGGGCTCCATTTCTCGGTTGGCGGCACCAGGCAGTAGCCGAGCTCGTCGCTTTCGCGCTCCACCTTAAGCCAGTCGTCCTCCGACAGCGCGTTCGTGATCATCGGATAGAGTATGTTGCGCTCCTTGAATATCATGTCGGAGACCTTCTGGGCGGCGTCGGCCGCGACCCTGGCCGCTTCCGCGCGCTTTCCCATGACCAGGACCTTTGCTCCTTTTATCATTGCCCTGATTTCGTCATGCACGCCCCACATCACCTTTGGAGGGGCCGTGATACCGGCTTTCTCCAGGAACGGGAAGATGAGGTTCTCCTTCCTTAGGTAGTGCTTGTCTACGTCGGCAAGGCCGTTGAGCGCATCGAGCAGCGCAAAGCCGTTCTCCTCGGACGCCAGCTTCGAGTATGCCGCGATTGCAGGCGCAAGCTTGCTGCTTATCAGGTCCTCGATGGCCTTGTTCTCGGCCTCCAGCTGGTTGAGCGGATGGCCTGGCGTATCTATGGCCTTCGCCGGCAGGTGGATGTCCGCGATAGAGGTTCCTAGCACGGCTGCGTGGACGTCGCACATCCTCTGGATCTCCTCGACAGGCATCCCCTCGGAGACGAGGGTAGCCTCTATGGCCGCAATCTCCTCAGAGCTTACACCCGCGAAGAGCCCGCGGAACTCCCTGATTACCTCCTCTTTGGGCCTTCCTGCGTGAAGGTCCATGATTAGCCTCTTGAGATGATGCTGCCTTGCAGGATCCAACCCCTTTGCCGCTTCGTTGTGTATCATTTCGCTCATTTCCGTTCCTCCTGTTTCATATCCTTAAGATGACTATATCCTACCGATATAGTAGGATATAGCCGCCCGATATTCGGTAACATTTGTTACATGACTTGAGAATACTCCAAATATTACGCTGCCCTTGGGCAGACCCCTACCATTGGTGCGGACCGTCCGCACGTTCGGTTTCCTAGTACTTTACTTTGACCCTGGTAATGTAGATGCCATATCCCCCTCCGGGGCTGAACTCCGGGTCGCCGGAGAACGTCAGGTAGAATTTATCCGCGGTGTAATTCGTGAGGGTATAGGGTCCGTACGTATCCGAGGCGCTGTTGTTGAAAACCACCGTTATCTGATTGTCCTTCTTGGTAAGGACGAGCTGGTTGTCCCCGCTTGTGTCGAGGGTGACCAGAGGCAGGCCGTCGTCCTTCAGCTCGCTGTATGCGTAAGGGGTCTTCCGCCAATCGGCGACATGCAGCTCCTCCTTTGAAGAGCAGATAGAGAAGATCGGCATATAGAAAGCATGGTTGAAATCTGCCGGCCAGGTGTCGTCGGTCAGCATGAAAGCCAGATCGCCTATGTGCGAGGAATCCAGTTCAAGGTGGAAATCAACCGTAACCTTGAAATCGCCTGTAAAGTAGATGGGCGTGCGTATCGATGCGGGGTTGATTCCGTCGTCCAGCCTTATTCCGTAGAACATGTTGAAAGCGAAGCTGGCTCCCGGGGGGACCTTCACCCATGCTTCGCTTCCCTCCCCCAGGTCCATTTCCGCTGCGAAATCGTAGGCATATTCCTTGCCGCAGCCTCCTGCCGCAAGGGCTATGCCCAGCACCATGACAATCGCGCAGATCCTTAAGCTTTTCATATGAATCTCCTTTCACGCCTTCATGCTATTGAATCATTCATCAGATGATTGGAAATACCTGCCATATGCTGAGATAATCGGTAAGAAATAGCAGTCGGACGGCGCTGTATGCAGAAAAGTTGTATATATCAACTCAATATGCAATAATGCTTATATATTTCCCTACGACGAGGTGCGCCATGGACAAGGCCGCGTTTACGGATTATCTGAGGGGCAAGGGACTGGACGAAGAGGCCGCCCAGAAGCAGCTGATAATTGCTGAGCACCTCGACCTGTTGCTTTCCGCCAGGAAGGACTGCAACCTGAGAAGCTGCGGCGCAAAAGCAGCCCGCACCTTGATTGATTCGCTCGCCCAGTCGGGAGAAGACTCCATAGGTAATATATATGCAATATTGAGATATGGGTCCTTCTTCCACAACGATGGCGTCTACGAAGAGGCGTTCAAAGCCCTCGACGGTATTGAGGCCATGGACGGCGTATACCGCCGCCTTGGTGAAGTATTGGGCGAAGAGGAGCGCGACAGGATCTTCTCCCTCATCGGCCCAATCTCCCCCGGCACCGATTTCCCTTACAGGGCAGAGGCGATGAAGACGGTGATGCAGGAATCGCTCAGGCTTATGGATGCGAAGCAGAAGGACAGGTTCTTCAGGGCGAGCTTCAGGGACCTCGATGACGGGCATTATAAAAAGGACGCCGAGCTCTACAGGGCCATGGGCGGCATCGACGGTTACCTGGAAGCCTCAAGGGAGGGCTTCTTGGGAGAACTTCGGTCATGCATGGATGAGGGGCGGCCCTTCTTCGGCCAGCCGGTTACGGAAGATGTGATGGAACTGGTGGAATCGGACCCCGAGATGGCGGCCGGAAGGAGGGAGGGCAACAGCGTCTATGTCACTAAGATCCCCTTCCGGGCTAAGGATTGGCTTGAGGAGAAGGATGCCGTAAAGAGGAGGTACCACTACTGCCACTGCCCCTGGGCCCGCGAGTCCATACTCTCGGAGGCGGGCCCCGTCCCATCTGAGTTCTGCAGGTGCAGCGCCGGTTTCCACAGGAAGCCGTGGGAGGCGATATTCGGCGACGGTGTCTCCTGCACAGTCCTGGAATCGGCCCTCGCCGGCGACGACAGGTGCAGGTTCAGGATAGACCTGCCTCATGTCAGTTAAACGGTAGAAGCGATATGCAACTGGAAGCTCCCTTTCGCAATAAGTGCGGAAATGGCACTTATAAATGGGAAGCTTCCTTACTGTTCCTATATGGTGCCCAGGTCGGCCTCGTTGCCCTTAGGATATATGACCTCCACCTTCTCGATGATAAGGCCGTACACCCCATCGGGAGCATACCCGCCCGTGTGCACCTCAATATTGGGCGCAAACCATTCTGAGGCGTAGTTTTCAAGCTTTATTTCGCCGATGAATGCGCCGTTCATCCTCATTTCCACCATGTCCCCGACCTTCTTCAGGACGAAATCGTTCATTCCGCTCCTGTTCAACCCGGGGAGGTACCCAACTATGGGAGATATCATAACCATGGCGGACGGATCATGCTCTATCATGGCATATCTCTCAGTGGATTTCCCGACATCCTCGACGTCCAGGTGAAGGTCGCTCCCGCCTCCGTGGCAGGTATCATTGCTCATGCTGATCGAGAAGAAAAGGGGATGGGTTTCATCGGCCTTCAGGTAGAACCTGACCTTGTAAGTCAGATCCCCCTTGAACATCACAGGCCAGGTCACGCCACCCTGCCTCAGCTCGAGCCCCTTGTCCGGCACGAATGCATGAAGGGCGTAGACCAGCGGAGATGCGTTGGAAACGGAGCCCGGCAGGAACCATTCCTCCAGTATCCAGTCGCCCAGGGCCTGTTCCTCCTTGAAGCTGTAGGAGAATGTTGTGTTGCAGCCGGCCAGCAAAGAGACCGACAACAGGATGACGATGGCCGTCAATGCTTTCGATGCCTTCATATTCTCACCTCCATGCTTGATA
>Ga0116174_10001194_pt1 | contig 24121 bp, 24 predicted proteins | sample AD_UKC087_MetaG_FD_89801 | JGI IMG/M metagenome (GOLD analysis project Ga0116174, IMG submission 89801) | Active sludge microbial communities of municipal wastewater-treating anaerobic digesters from USA - AD_UKC087_MetaG | ecosystem: Engineered > Bioreactor > Anaerobic > Digestate | place: USA...
GTAAACAATCCGGATGTGTTTGAATATGCACAATCAAGGAACATTCAAATTGTCAAAGTGCCATGCTAAACGAAATCATATTCCCGGCAGCCATTCGATTGGCCAGAGCTTTCCCGGCGGGGTTCAACAGCCGTCCAAATTCATTCGGCGTGATCAACACGCTTGGAGACATCGACAGCGACAGCCTAAACGCATCCATGCGAGACGGAAGGATTGGAAGATATTGGGGCCGCAAGTGGGAAGCGTCCGGCAAAGATTCAAGCCAAATCCAATTTGAAAATAGCCTGGTGTTTATTCGCACTGAGGCTATTACTTTTTCAAAGGAGGCCAAACACGCATCCGAAAAGGTATGCCAGCGAATTGAGGTTGCGGTTGCGTCGTTCCCGGAGTGCGAGGGTTGCGCTTATGCCCGTTCTGATTCTGAAATTGAGATAGACAACGCCGTTGTGTTGAACAAAATCGTTTCAGAGCTTACACATATTGCGCCGTTTGTGGTTACAATACCAACAAATTTGGGAGGTATCGGAGCCTCAACGTACTGGATTATGCCATCAGAAAAGGATTGGCTAGAAACAAATGGGGTAATTTTCCCAGTGTTTAAGTCGTGTCCGGCTTACCTTTCAGTCTCAAAAACATCAAATGAATTTCAATCGTTCACATACGGGACCGCAGGCATGATCATTACGACCGCAAAATTGCAGGTCTGCTGGTGCGATTCGACTGATATTGATTTCGACTTTAATATTAACTCATTTAACGAAGCAGCCTTTTCGGGTTGCGCAACTTGCTAGATTATGGAAGAATTACATAAAGCCGCAAAGAACCTATTGTCTCACAGAGAAAAATATTTTGAGGCGCACCCTGAAATCATTGAGGCCGTAGAGGACATTGAGGACAAAGAATACAATGAAGCATGGGACGCTTTACAGGCTGCCGTAGATGCAATTGAACCTGACCATGCCAGTAATTGACACCATCAAAAACATCATACGCCGTAAATTCGAGACAGAACTTGAATTGATAATTTCTGATTTGCGCGATGAATTGAGGCAACAGGGTCACCGAGCCACCGGATCACTGGATCAATCGCTTACATTTGAAATAAAGGACAGTGATAAGGACGGGCTTTTGGGTACAATATTTGGAAACGACTATTGGAGGCCGGTGGATACGGGTGTGAGTGCGGGCCGCATTCCATACAGCCCCGGTAAAGGCAGGGGCGGAACATCAAAGTATATCCAGGCGCTTATTGATTGGGCGGCGGTGGTAAGGCCAGAGCTTGACGAAAAGGAAAGGAAGGGCTTTGTGTTCGCTGTGGCGACAAAAGCAAGCAGGGAAGGCAACCCAACGCGCGGTAGCTATGCGTTTTCCAGGAACGGGTCACGGACAAACTTTGTACAACGGGTTATTGATAAGCATATCAACCAATTAGCCGCAAATATCGGTGGTCAGGATTTGGCAGACCGGATAGCTGCGGAAATTTTAAAAGCTGCGTAATGGCTACAACGACCGCAATTATAAAACTTGACCTTCAGATAGATGGCGGTCAAAAACTAGCCATTAGTGTCGGCAACCTGAAGGAGTTAAAGGACGCGATCAAGCAGATTAATGCCCAAAAGATCACGCTCGATCCACGGAGCCCACAGTTTCAGACCGCATCTAATCAGCTCAAAACCCTGCAAACGCTGTACAAGGGGTTGGCCAAAGATGCCGACAACGCAGAGGTACAGATCGATCAGGCAAACGCGGCGCTCAACGAACAGCCCAAAGCGATAGGATATTACCGCCAACTCCAGGCGCAATTAGTTGCCCTAAAAAATCAATACAAAGACCTTTCGGAAACAGAGGCAAAAAGCCAGCTAGGGCAGCGCCTTGGCAGCCAGATCAATAGTATTTCAGGCAAGCTAAAGCAGCAAGACGCATTGCTTGGCGACTTCCAGCGAAATGTGGGCAATTACAAACAGTCTTTATTGGGCGTTGGCGATGTGCTTACAGGTGGACTTGCAACGGGCGGCATAGTGGCAGGTGTATCCCTGCTAAAGGATGCAATGGTAGCGGGTGTAAATCAGTCCATTACTTACCAGAAATCGCTTTCAAACCTTTCAGCGCTCACCGGATTGCAGGGGTCTGGACTTGAAAACCTGAAACAGATCGGTAGGGGCTTGCAGGATATAGAAGTAAATGGGCAGCGGATTGTAAGCACCGGGCCTGAAATATTGGAGGCATTGAAATTGGTAGGTGGTGCAAGGCCTGAACTACTTGGCGACGCCGAAGCGCTTGGAAGTGTTGCAAAGAGCGCCATTGTACTGAGTAAGGCAAGCGGTGACGACCTTAAATCATCAATTGAGGCGGTGACCACCACGCTTGGGCAATTTAAGCTGGCAGGTAAGGATTCAGACCTGGTTGTAAACCAGTTGGCGGCAGGCGCAAAGGTTGGCGCAGCCGAAATCCCACAGATTACCGACGCACTAAAAGAATTCGGAACGGTTGCAGAAATCAGTAATATATCCACATCAAACTCTATCGCACTAACGGAGGTGCTTGCAGACCGGCAGCTAAAAGGAGCAGAGGCCGGGACGCAACTGCGAAACGTTTTGTCGAAACTTGCCAGCGCTGACATACTACCAAAAACAGCACAGGAACAGTTCAAAAAGCTTAGCATTGACATAAACATCCTGAAGGATTCAAGCCTTCCACTTGAGGCAAGACTTCGGGAACTTGGGAAGGCCCAGGGAGATGTTGCGGCGCTTACAAAGATATTCGGGCTTGAAAACCTACAAGCAGCGACAATCATCACATCCGGCATTGATAAGTATGTGGAGCTTGATAAGGCAATACAGGGCACAAGCGAGGCATACAAGCAAGCCGGTATAAACGCAGACAACGCAGCCTCGAAAATTGATAACATCCAAAAGGGTGCGCTCAATTCGTTGGAGCAAAAAATATCCGATTCATCAACCGCAACCGGGATACTTGTAGATAGTCTCGGGTTCCTTGTAAATGAGCTGGATGTAGTCGGGTTTGCGTTTGATGTGCTTTCCACGGCCATACTTGGGCCTTTGGCTGGTATCGGTAACTTTATCGTTCAGGTAAAGGAGTTGCTTGGATTGAAAAAAGACTTGTCGAAAACCCCATCGGCTCCGGTGGAGGACTTCACGCTGGCAGATCCATTGTTTCCAGATTTTGGCCGCAAAACGTTGGCGCCATTTGATGCCGCACCCATTGATATAAATACTTCTGCGGTTGATAAAAACACAGAGTCAACCGATAAAAATACAGAATCAAAGCGCAAAAACAAGGAGGAAGATTTAGGCGCCGCTGATTCAATAGCCCGACTTACAAAGAACGTAACGGCTTTACAGGACGCGCTTTCAAAGGCCCCGCAATCAGGTATCGTTTCAGCTACCCAGAAACTTGTACTTGCAGAGCAGGCGCTTGCCAGGGCAAAGGCAAAAGAGGCAGAGGCCCGCAATCCAACGCCTGTGCTTACGGAGGTGCAGCAGGCGGACGCCGGGCTTATTAGCCTTGGAGTGGATGTGAACACGCCGCAGAATGAGGAAGATGCAAAGGCGCAGCTAATAGCATTAGCCAATTCACTAGCCGGGGCTGCTGGCGTAACCATTCCGGTAGAGATTGACGCGGAACAGGCCAGAAAGGATTTTGAAATCCAAAAGTATTTCCTTGATCTTGAAGACAAGCAGCGGGCGGCAAACGCAGAAAAAGACAAAAAGCGAAAAGAGAAACAGCGGGAACAGGAAAAAGAACTTTTAGACGTTGGATTACAAGCTGCTTCACAATTCAACTCACAGCTTGCGGCAGAGGAAAGTGCCCGGGTTGATCAGCAATTAGCCAAGCAAAACGAGGCTATACAAACCGAATTTGACGAAAAGCGGGCAGCCGCACAAGGCAACGCCGTAATCATTGAAAACCTTGACAAGCAGCAAAAAGAAAAGGAAATCCAAGCTGAAAAAGCAGCAGCCAGGGAGCGCAAGCAAATAGCATTGAAGGAGGCCATCATAGCCTACGCACTTGCGGCGATCAAGGCCGGGGCAAATGTGGCCGGACAAATAGCAGCGGCGGCGGCGTTCGCGCTTGGGTTGGCTGCAATCAACGCACAGCAATTCTATGAGGGCGGTGTGGCCAAAGATGTCGCCAATCAACAAGGGGTAGTGAAGTCGGCAAATATGAAGCCAACCCGTCACGGTGATAATCGGGTAGCATTCCTAAAAGTTGGAGAGCGGGTGTTGACAAAGGACAACCAAGCCGCAATCGAACAGCAGTACGGGGCCGGAATTTGGCGAAGCATTGGTGCAAAAGATCCAAACTCTGTATTTGGGGCGCGTTATGGATCAATGTCGGCACCTGCATACGGGTCAAACCGTCAAATACTAAACGTTAATACATCACTTTCCAGGGGAGATGTGGAGCTACTTGCAAAGGCAAACGCGATTACAAGTGAACGAATGGCAGATGCGGTGGCAACCGGAATACGAGAAGGGTCAAAATATGCAGCCAGGGAAGCAAAAGCACTTTCAAAAACTAGATAATGCCACTACTCCAATATCCAACATCCGGAAATCCTCGCAGAGGGTACGACGTAAACCCGTCTTCGCTGGTTGAAATGACCGTCAGCGCGGCGTGGGGTGAAACCATTACTTTCCGTTTCCTTATGCTGGAGGGCGTATTGACTAGCGGAACATTTGCACAGATTGTTTTGCGGGTAACTTCTGCAAACATAGCAGATGGAGTGCAATTTCAACTCGCAGAGCAGGATTTTGAATCTGATACTACCGTGCCAAAAAACACGGACTTTCTGGTTAACTTCAACCAGTCCGATGCTTTTACCCACGCCAAAAACTTGCAGGCAGCTATCCTATCAAACGTATTTTTTGCAAATAATGTGACCGTTACAATCGCATCCAGCGGCCCTGATTACGATGTGACAATAAACTGGCTTACACGCGGCAAACAGTTCACAGCAGGCACTACTATGCCGTCTCCGTATTCGGTAGTATCAACCGTTGAGGGGGTAGATGTTGAGCTTGTGGAAGGTTACGCACTTGTTTATCAGGTTTGGATGGATGATGGTGGGGAAATAAAGCCAATTACTGACTTTCGGGATATTACCCCGCAAATAAACCAAGACCAAGAGTTTGGAAAGTGCGAAATCGAAATCAATGACGCGCTTCGCCCGTACCTAAACCTTGTTTTCCCGTATGGCGTAAAGAATACCGCTGGCATTGAGGCAAACGCAAGGAAAAAGTTTTGGATACAATACGGGTGGAGAGAGGTTGACCGATCATCTGGGGTATGCTCCGTGTTCTTTCATGATATTATCGAAACCCCAAAAGAGTGGGTTGTGTACGCCGGTCTCCAAGAAACAGACCGTAAAGGAATGCGGCTTTGGTTTAGTGGCGGTGACGCCCCAACTATTCCAGAAATGGAGTTCATGACCAAGCGCCCGCATTTTGTTGTTGGCAGGACTTCGATTGGTTGGCTGTATTGCATACTTGACTTAAAGGAGCGGCTTGCACTTGGGAGCGTGGCATATAAATACTATGTGGACAGATGGGATGGCGCCGCATGGGTGAATGTATCAAGCTCGACAATAGGCACCGTGGATGGGATCTACCGAATACCAGCGCACCCCGCAAATCTTCCAACGGCGCTGCCAACTTCAACTACTCAATACCGGACGGAAATAAGGGAAGACACGCTTGGCAACACTTACGCAAGCCAGGTGTGGGATATAGGTGGATGTGAACCTGTTATGCAGGTATGGTTTTTGGGTGACTTGGCAGCGTATGAAGACTTTAGCTTTGATTCTGTGGTAGAGGAAGAAAACGTAGTGGACATGGAAATTGCGCTTATGCCAATGCAGCCATTTGACAACGACGCAACGTTAAACTACGGCACCAGGCTTTCAACAGGCGGAAGGCAGGTTATTTCAACAAAGAACTACCGGCGCATAACGGGCCGGATAGAAGCGATGTGTGATCTTGAGCCGTTTAAACAATATCTGGAATCATTTTTAAAGTCTCCGCTAAAGTATTTCCGGTTCACCTCGTTCTATCCGCCCGAAAACGGCTCCATATACGATGAGCAATTGCAGCGAAGCGTGTTTATAGATCCGGGTAGTATTGTTACAAGAACGGATGGCGACATGGTTGAAGCAGAGATTAGCTTCTACTTCCACAAAGACCTGAACGTGCAACTATAATGAGCCAAAACATCAAAATAATACCTAATTACCAGCGCACGGTGCTAACCCCATCCATGCGGGTAATTGATACCGCTTTGATGACCATTGACTACGGTGGAGATCTTGAAGTGGTGGAAGTCGCGGAGGAGCTAAATGATGCGGCAAAGCTCAAAGAATCAAGTACGTTTGATGCAGACATTCCGTACAACACCAATAACCGTTGGATTGTAGACAAGTATGGCAACTCAATACCGATCCTTGTAAATGCGCACGGCGTGCAGCTTCCGGATAGATCCATGCGCGTGAATGGATACAGCGAAGCCAGCGCAAATTTTGACGTATCGTTTGTGCGGTCGCAAGAGTGGCCAGAAATCTTCAAGACCCTGGCATTAAATAGCCTTGACGGGTTTGATCCATTCCAACTCAGTGAAGCATTTATTGACAACAACCAACTGAACGACGCGGCTTATCCGGGGGCCGGGCCAACACCAACGCGCGGATTTTATACCCCATTGGCTTACTATGGTGGGCTAAACCGATTCAATGAGGCAAATAGCCTATTTGAGCTTACCTATGCAGATTATAGGCTTTGGTTTCATTACGGGAAAATATTAGGTGAATGCTTTTTTTCCGCTGGATATAAAATGGATTGCCCACTTTTGCTCACTCCATACGGTCAGCGGCTATCTTGGTACCTGGTAGGAAACGAAAAGATTTACGACGGGTTTCAGGCCGCGCAATTCCCAAACAAATTACAGCTTCCTGCTTCAAAAAACTACGCTTTCAGGGCAGAAAACACATCGGACCAGGTAATGACCGGGAGTGGTGATGCGGCATGGTTTGACAGCGAGCGAATTTTTTTCCAGAACGACAGCACAGGTAAAAACTACGACAATGGCGAAACGGTTGATGGAGGCTTTTGGAAGACATCGAACAACTCAATTCACGGGTTTTCTGGGAAATGGAAGCTTAAAGGAAGGCTAATCATAACGGGCGGCGCTTCTCCACAATCTTCAACACTTCAGTTTTTTCTAAACACTCCATTTTCAACACAAAAACCAATCAGGCAGGTGTTTTATGATGAAGGCGGAAATGTAATTTCAAATACATCCGGGCAACTAATACTTTCGATTCCGGGCGGAAGCGTTACAACTGCATTCGAGTTTGATGCAGCTGTTGAAAGCGTAGCCGCGTTCAAAGACATTGGATTTGGGTTTGATTCTGCGACAGGGGCAAACCTTACGATTAAGACGGGTAGCTATATCCAGGGCAACGGCGAATTTGTGGTGATAATGTTGCAGCCAACAACGCCGGGGGGTGACACAATCAATAAGACCATCGTTTTCCCGCAATCATGGCTATCGAAAGATATAAAGGCCATTGATGTGCTAGAGGAATACTGCCACATCACAAACTCAAAGATCTACACAGACAGAGCGCGTCGCATCGTTGGCATATACACAGAGCAGGACGTGCCAACCTACGGAGTAAACACTGAGCCGTACTACTTTGACACCATTGAGCAGGATTTATCTTTGATGCAGGTGGAAAACTCCGTGCAGGTAAACTTAAAAGATGTTGTAACCCCTGGAAAATATATCCTAGGATTCAAGGAATCAACCGATGAATACATTGCAAGCATCACAAAAGAGACGCCATTTGATGCAGTAATTTACATGGAAGGGTACGGGGCAAACATTGACCCGGACAAAACCTTTGAAAACAGATCAAACCTTGTTGAGCCAACACTTGAAAGGGATTTTGTGGAGATAAGGATGAATAACCCATCGGCAAAGCCGCCTTCTGTAATGGCTGTTTTGGACAACCTCGTTGGAGAAACCAGCACAAAAACGCAGCCGCGCACAGCCTACATTTACGGAATTGTAAGGCAAAAGAACGGGGCCGCTGATAAGCAATTTAAAAAGCGATGGGGCGGTGTTACTACATCCTCATCGCTGGTTGCATACGCAACGCAATATCCATCCGGAATAATTAAAACAGCCGGGGGCGCTGATATTGATAACGACAAGACGCTGGTTTACGATCACACAGAAGCCGTATCTGAACCAATGAAAAGATACTGGATAGACACTATCCGGGTGCTTTACACGCGGGAAACCAGACGCCTTACAGTTATTGCCGGGTCTTTCAACCGCTTTATCCAAATGAATTTCCGAGACTTGTATCACTTCAAATTTATGGGTCTTGACTGGAAAGGAAGAATCGTTACCAAGCGGACCAAAGTAAACGAGTTCCAAAAAGTTGAGATAGAAGTAAGGGAGGAAAAGCCATGCTAGATGAAAACTCCATCCGCATAAAGCTATTGTCAAGGGTACTTTCCGGGGCTGACCCTGAAACCGCAAAGCACATAATGCTTTTGGGGCAGGAAATGACCGTATTTCGGCTTCTTGTGGCGGTGGCAAAAATAGACCCACATCTGAGCAGGGGGCTGCTTGTTATCAAGTACGGAGTTACAGAGGAACAGGCAAAGCAAGCCAGGCGAGAGGCAAACAAAAAACTTATGGAATCAGAATAGGGGGTGCAGACGTACCCCCTATTCCTTTTGTAACATGCCCACTCCAACCCTTATGGCCTCACCTTTGCTACCGTGAAAGGAATGGTACCACAATTTTTCCATCTTGGCCAGAATTGGCATATTGACAAAGGCTTTGCTATTGCGGCTTTGTCAAAGTACGCCAACAATTTGCGGGCAATGGAGCTTGGCGCTACCATTTCAGACTTGTTCCTTGAGGCAAAGCGCGCATCTGAAACAGTTGACTATGTAAATGTCAAGGGTGGAAAGATTGCAATTGTGCCGCTACAAGGCGTAATGATGCTCGAAGGCGGGCTTTGTAGCGCCGGGGTTCAAAAGGTTGCAAACAACCTGCGGGCTGCATCAAATGATCCTACCGTTTTGGCAATTGTAGTTGAGGCCAACACAGGCGGAGGTGAATCACTTGCAGGCCAAGAGTTTTCAAACGCCGTTGCTGAATCTACAAAGCCGGTCCTTTTCTATTCTCATTTTCTGGCAAGCGCTGGTGTAATGGCTTCGCTTCAGGCCGATGAGGTTTACGCAGCCGGGAACCAGTCAGAGGTTGGAAGCATAGGGGTAATGGCAACGATTGACAGCAGCTTCTTAGAGTGGTATGCCAAATCTTACACGGCATACTACGCAGACACGTCGCCAAATAAAAATGAAGAGTTACGCAGCCTATTGGAAGGAGACCCATCGAAGCTTATCGAGGCACTGAACAAAGCGGATGAGCGATTCATGGGCGATGTGAAAAAGTACAGGGCATTGCAAGGCGATGCCGCAACAGTAATGGAAACACTTTCAGGCCGTATGTTTTTTGCAAATGAGGCAACAAAGCGCGGACTGATTGACGGAATAAAAAACAAGGCTGAGGTTATTGACCGGGCCGAAAAACTAGCCGCCCAATATTCAAAATCAGGACGGCCCAAAAAAGGTAAAAAAATGGCAAACATCCTAGCAGGAACAACCCTTGGAAATATCCTTGGCATCAAGGCGGACGACGAGCAAACCGACGTAACGGTATTGCAAACACTTGAAATCAAGTTCACAGAAATGGAGGCATCCGTTACAGACTTGACCACAAAGTTGGCAGATTCAGACACCGCCAAAAAAGCGGCTGAACTGAACGCCGGAACATTGCAGGCGCGGGTAACTGAATTGGAAGCGCTCAATGTGACGCTTTCAGAAAAAGTATTGAGCGTAAACGCAAACGCGGAAGCGCTCACAGCCCAGGTTGCTGCCATTGAAACCGAAAAGAAAAACCTGTCAACCCAGTTGGCCGCGTTGACTCTGAAAAGCACAGCAGAGGCCACACCTCCAAATGAGGTTGCGGACACCACACGAATTGAATCCGCTGCCAAAAAATACTTTGGTGGTTCTATTGAAGTAAAATAAATTCTTTACCGGGGGCAATTGCTACCGCTAAACAAAAGCACATGAATATCAAATACGGGGCCGGGTCACAGGGCCAAATCACGCTCGATCAAAAAACGGTTAACCTTTTCCTTTTGGAGCGGTTCGCCAATACCTTGCTGCCATATCAAAATGCCTTGCAGGTGTTTTCGTTCATGGAGATGAACCAGGACAAAAAGTACATCCGGCACAGATCAAATCTGAGCGGCGCTTTTTGGCAGCCACACGCTCCATGTCAGAAAACATCACAGGGTGGGCTTGCAATTACATCGGTTGCGGCTGAACCTTGCGCATTGGACTTTTTCATGGAGATTTGCTCTGAAATGTGGGGGACTTGCTTCTCCTACATGGATCGTTTCAATTCAGACGGCACAATTTCTACTGAGGATTTTGACCGCCTGTTTGCCCTTGTAACCAAAGACCTGACCAACACGGCGGCACGTGAATTGCTTTCCGTTTTGTTCCTTGGAAAATTCTTTTCCAATCAGGTTGGCCTTACCGCAAATCCAAACGTTTCACTTGAAAACCGCACGGCATTTGCAAAACAGGAGGCAGCCTGCACCGGATTGCTTTGGTACTTGACACAAAACATCGCATCTTGCGAAGTTTTCAATGGCATCGACTACACAAGCTGCAACAATGCTGAAGACATCATTGCGATGTTTGAGCGCCTTCGCTGCTGCGCCCGTGAACAAGATCCAAACTTTGGCCAAATCGTTGACCTTGGATATATGCCAGGCACAGACGAAGCAGCTCCTGTCATGCTTGTTTCCGCAAACCTTTACGGGCGCTTGACCGGAACATACACCGGCCTGCAAAACCTAAACTCACCTCAGTTCTCGCCTATTGGCAAGATTGAAGTACCTGGATTGAACGGTTCGCGCTATACCCTTTACACATACCACGGTATCCCTGTGATCCCTGTCAGCGCTATCAACGCATGGGATGCACAGTACACCGGAATTGCTACACAGTTCGTAGCCATGACGGTAGCTGGTAACATCGAGTTTGGCACCAACTTCGCCGGAACTTTGGTTTCTGGTGTTGATGAGCCAGTTGCTTTCGAGATTGCCCGCAAGCCTGGACTTGAAAACAAAAACATTGTTCAGGTCAGCTCTTCGGCGCTGATTGACGTGAACGTTATCAACCCTGAGCTTTTGGTTTGGGATGTGAGCCGCGTGTCTCTGTAAACAAACCTCTAACTGCTTAAAAATTAAAGAACAATGGCAAATTTAGGGGCAAACTGCGCACCAAATACGGCAAGCTTTGCAGGGGTTTTATCCTCCACGCGATGCGAAGCCGCTCCAGGCGTAAACAAGGCGTACTACTCGCCTATTTCAGGCCTGAACCTGACCACTATGCAGACCGTGCCGACAAACTTTGTCGTTACGAACTGCGGGGCAATTGTAAACTTTATCATGCAAGCATCGGCGGTATTCCTTCCGATTGAAAATGATGGGTTTTCAACCACCTATACCCGTGCAAAACAGGGCAGAAAGTACCTGCACACCATGACATTCGAGTACATCGGATTGTCTTGCAGCCGCGACTGCCAGCTTCGCCAACTCACTTCGCTGCTTTGTGCAGGCGTAATTCTGCTCGAGCTGAATGATTGCACCAACATCCTTTTGGGTTTGAACGCCGCAATCGTTGGCTCCACGGTAACGCTTTCGGCAGACCCTAATAAGTTCGTTGTGAGCCAGAACGACATCGATGTGAAGACCCTGGACAGCGACGAAAACGCAAGCCAAATTTTCACCGTAACTTTGACTACTACAAACCCAGGTCTTTGCGTAACCGCAACCACAATCGCGCTGTAAAATGGGATATAAGATAACCGAAAAGGCAAAGGATAGCCCAATTGCAGTTCCATTGCCAGGATCAAAGGAGTATGTAGGCGTTGGCGGGAAATACGAGATCAATGAAGCCGCCAATTGCCCAACGTGCAGCCCTGAACAACAGGAGGCATGGGAAGCAGAACGATCGGCGAAGCCAAAGCGATTTTACCGTGAAGCCGAACCGCACGAATACACAATACTGGCTGAACAGTACAAAGCAAGCGGAGGCATCCCTCAATATTTGATCTACATTCCGGACGAACCAAAAGCGGCGCCACAAGACAAAAAATAAATGAGCAAAGGCCAGCAAATTTCTTGGCAGTTAACGAATCCAATACCGGATTTGATTACTGATAAGGCCGATCTCATTAAGTTCTTTGGAGCGGCTCAGTTTTTGGTGCCTTATGCGGTTCAAAGAGGGAAGACAGCGCACGCGACACTTAGGCTACTTTTTGAGCTTTCAGAACTTAGCCCGGTTCAAAAGGCGGTTATCGGAGCAAAACTTGACTTCTGCTTTGGAAACGGATTAAAGACCACGAACGGAGACATAGATAACACCAGCGAGTTCATTGATTTTGTCAATTCAATAGGCATAACCACAGAGGAAATAACCGATTCTGCACGGGCTTCACTAAGAGATGAAAGCATTTGCGGATCAACGTTCATCCTTGCTAGGATTACGGAAGTAAACGGGCAATGGCAGGGATCTATGACCGTGCTTGAGCCTACGCACTGCTTACCTTGTTACGACTTCGACAAGCAGAACAGCGACTTCAACAACACCATTGTCTATAATGACAAGCCTATTGAATCATCAACCAGCGTAACCACCACAACCAAGTACCAATCTTGGAAAATGGTCGGAAAATATCCACGGGTAACGAGATCCGGAAAGGTTTTTGAAACCATTATCCAGATGAACAATGCCGGGTATGAGAAGAAGTTTTGGGGGCGCCCAACGTCTGACACAAACTGCTTGTATGTTGATTATCAGTCAACCAATCAGTCAGCTAAAATATCTGGATCGGAAGTTATTGCCAAAGTTTTGGCATTGATGAAGGAACCAGACCCGGAACTTTTGGAACGCGCCGGTAAAAGCTCGGAGCAAGTAAAAACAGAGATAGCGGGCGGACTTAGAGGCACCCTAACGAATAAGGGAGCTGAAAGCCAAAGCCTTGGAATTCTGTTTTATACCGACGAAAAGCCTGAAATTGTCCAGGTAGGTATCAACAGGGACTACGCATATAAGGAATCGGAGCGCAAGATGGTGGTACAGAACATTTGCGCGGCTCAGGGAATACCTGCTAATTTATGCGGCTTGGAAGAAATGCGGGTTGGTCTTGGTGGTACGGTTATCATGGACACGCTAATAAAGACCAATGGCATGAAGATTATGCCGACGCAAAAGAGATTCGCTGAAATGTTCACAAAGGTTATGCAGTTTTTTGCTTCATATACCGGGTTTGACATGGCGGCGCACAAACTAGAGTTTATCGGGCCAATCCCGGAAATGATAGATCAATTGAAAGATGTAAGAGCAACAACCTCGACAGCAAATGCGGACACTACTCAGCAAACAGGAAGCGGTATTTCGTAGCGGGCTTGGGGGAGATTTCCCGCAGTGTGACCTAAGCGATATATTCAATACCGAAGAATGGGAGTTTAGGAATTGTTTGGGGCTGGATCTATTTGACAAAATGGCTGCAGCTGAAATTGACTACTGCAAAGTTTTGCCATGGACAAACCGGGCTTACCAGATCGGAGAGTTGGTAAAAAATGGAGGTTGGTACTGGATTGCAAAACGAGGCGGTACAAGTACGGAGCCATTGATTGCAAATGAATACTGGACAGAAGCGCCAAAGTTTAATTCAAATGCAGATTGCGGTTGCGATCCTGATTCAGAAGTGAAATGCGGCGAACTTTATAACCAGGTTTGGTGCCGATACATGGCTCGATATTTGAGTTTGAAGGTAGCAAAAATGAGCGTTCCAGGGGTTGCGATTAAGATGAGCGGAAACGGGCTTTCAAGATCAACCGGGAATGGATCAATACCGGCAGACGAAAGAGAGATAAAGTATCGGGTGCAGGGTTTTGAAACGCAGGCCATCCAGACCTTTGAGAATATGATGGCTTGGATTAAGGCAAAAAACCGGATAGATTGCTTTGGTGAATTTGATTCACTTTGTAAGCCGGTTAAAAAATGCGAGGACAAACCAATAGCAGGCTGCGAAGCATCAAAGCCTTACACTGTTGGAATAAGTGTTTACTAGCATGGCGAACATATTTCAAAAAGGACTTAGGAACATAATGTCCATGCTGCCGGAAGACGCAAGGGACAAGGCAAAGAAGATTTTAGAGGAAAGGATTTTGGCCGGTGGTGATTTGGTGAGTAGTGAACAGTTTGAGGCACGGGTAGGATTTTGTAAAACTAGACTGGCTGGAAATCCTTGCGAATATTTTGGCCCGGTTTTCCCGGGTGGAATAGAGTTTAGTGAAGGGTGCCAGGCTTGCAATTGCCCGATGATCACAAAGGCCCACATGAAGTCAATAACTGACCCTGTTATGGCTCAAATGTTTCAAGGCGGGGCCACAGAAATAAAATGCAAACACCCGGAAGGAAACTTCTGGGAACCAATAGATGCACAATTTTAAAAGAAAAATACAATGGCTGTTACCACACCACTTCTTCAGCGCGGAATTTGCCGCCCATATACCAACGTAAACCAACCCGTTCTGTCCGGAGACAGCGAGTGCTGTGACGATGCCGTAACCTGTATGGATTCGGTTACGATCACAGACGCCGCCGTTGTCCAGGGCATTGTTTACACCCCGGCTTGCGGCCCAAATGCGGGCGTTGCACAAACGATCACATTCCCGGCCACGGCCACAAATGCGGCGGCGGTAGTTGCAGCGGTTCAAACCGCGCTATTGCCTTACGAGCAAAATGTGTTCGTTGATTTTGTGGATGCCACAACATCCTTCATCCTTCGCCACATGGGGCAAGGCACTTTGGTTTCCGTAACCATTGGCGGGTCTCCAACCAATGCAACACGAGTTTGCACGGTGCGTCAGCGCTGCGACTTTAGCGGGCTGCTTAACGGCACATCCACCGCAATCATAGTTAACGGCACAAGCCGTGCATTTGCAACCAGCGTTGTTTATGGCACGGATTCAGCCGCAGCCGCAGCCGGTAAAATTCAAACCGCTGTAAACCTTGCCAGCCTTCCAGGAGGGGCAACAGTTACGGTTGTTGACGACACGGTAAATTTGCGCTATGATGTTACAATTTCCGCACGTCAGGGAAATACTTTCATCATTGTTGTTACATCCGCTGCCGATGTTTCTTTGCAGGAAGGCAATTGCCAGCCAGTTTTTGAGGCATAAGACACCGTAATTTTTATGATAAAGCCCCCGCGTTCCACCCAAAGGGCGGCGTGGGGGCTTTACAATTTTAGGCAATGGGATTTACCGGGGTAAAAACATTCAGGACTTTAGGTGACCCATCATTTGCCAATTTGGGAGAAGCCGTTTATGGGCAGGATCTATCAGCCTATACATGGGTTTATATGCCGCCCGGCGACATTAAGATTCTTAGGGCAGACGTTAGAACACCGGCAAAAAGAACAATCGGGATGGTCCTGTATGATGGACTTGAAGATGATGAGGCGGTAGTTGCTTTTGGAGGGGAGGTAACCATTGAAACCGGGGGGCTTATTCCGGGACAGATTTACTACGCAGACCCCGCTGTTTTTGGGGCAATGACGGTAACTAGGCCACCTGGGGAGTATCAGATAGTTGGAATAGCGATAACAGAATGGAGGTTTTTGATAGCGATACAAAGCTATTTTGCCGTTTCTGACAACTTGCTTTATTTCAACAGTGACCAAGAGGCTTTTGACGCAGGCCATTTGCTGTACAAGAGCGATACGCAACACGAATCACTGCCTTACGGGGTGACAAAAGAAGTTCACCCAGATATTTCATAAATGAAAAGTAGGATTTTTGCCCTTGTTTATTTTGCTTTTTGCTGCTACTCCGTATCGGCTCAAAACAACATTACAAAAACAGCAGGGGTAAACTACACAAATGGGGTGCCTACATTCAACCCATCTCAAAAAACAGGCAGCGAATACGCCATAGACACCACAACCGGGCGTTTTTACCAGCTTCACAGAACAAGCGCGGTATCTGGTTATTGGCTACTACTTGGCCAGGGAATTGATACAATAGGCTCACACGGAGCGCCAACCTATGCGCCAACCAGAAACATATCTTGGTTTGCAATCAACCTTGGAGATTCGCTTTACAGATATTCCGGGTCTGGATTTTTGTGGAACTGCCTAAACTGCGGAGGCGGTGGCGGCGGGGGTACCGCTAACAACGGCGTATCTGACAATGAAGGGGGCGGTATTTTCCGACTTGGAAACAGATACATGGCAAGCCCTGACGCTCCTTTCACGATGGACAGAAGCCTAAATATTGACGGACGGGTTTGGTTCATTGGTGATCTTAGCGATTCAACGCTTTTAGTGGTTGAAGGCTCCACTGATCGGGTTGGGATTGGAACGCCAACGCCGGGCCAAAAGCTGGATTTACTTGGAAATTTCAGGCTTGCAACCACAGCCGCAGACGCTACAAATAAGTTTGGGTACACGGTTACGCGCCACTACACAAATGCAGAGGAAGATGTAATGGGCATTTACCTTTCCTCTACGTCAACGCAAAATGAAATGAGGATTGGAGGCGGTAACTCCAGTTTCAACGCGTCAACCAGAATAGGATTCTACACGGCGGCTGATCAAGTAACATTGACGGGCGCTGAGCGCATGCGGGTTCATCCAGACGGGCGCATATCCATTGGCAATACAACCAGCGCGGCGCGTCTGTACGTTCGAGGTGAGGGCGCAACGTCCGCGACTTACTCCATGATTGTCACAAATAGCGGGGTAAGTACCGCATCAGCCCCAATAGCCGTTAGGGATGACAATAGGGTTGGACTTGGCACAAACGCCCCAACAAGATCGGTCGATGTTGCCGGGGCGCTAAGGTTTCAGGCCAATCTATATGACAACCAGGACAATTCAATAGTAGCTCAAAGCGCAGTAGGCGTAACCTCAAACAGAGATTTTACGCTTTTGAATAGCACTTATGGGAGGTTCATGCTTTCAAGTAAAAACTTTTCATTCACCACGGGTACACACCCGGCACTTGGCCAATATTTGTTTTATGTAAATGGAGAAGCCTATACAAGCGCTGCGGTTCCGCCTCCGATATATTTCCGGGGATACGATGCGAAAGCAGGCAGCGGTGTACACGGTGGAGACTTCATCATTGATTTGCCCAACGGAGATGGTGCAGGCGCTCAGGGCCGGGTCGGGATTGGAAACACGGCGCCAACACAGGCGCTACACCTGACCGGGAATATCCGGGTAACGGGGGCATATTATGATAGCAACAACGACCCTGGATTAAGCACTGAAATTCTAAGCAGCACGGCAACAGGCACCGATTGGGTGACAAAGCCAGTAAGCGCGACCATATTGACTGCAAACAACGCGCTCACAGTAACGGGAACCAACGTACAATGGGGCGGAACATTGGTGCAAAACACCACCGTAGACCAGCAAACATTTTACCAGCTGCACAAAGACGGGCGTAAAGAGTTTGCCAGGTACGAAATAAACCCATTTGTAGATGTGAACGTGACCGGGACGGTGGACATAACAGGCAAGGGATTGGCCCCATCCATGAACCCAGCCCCAAGCGAAGACAATATTTTGACCGTTCGAGGGCACGATGGCACCAGCACTTATTACGCAAACGCTCTTTTTATGGGCGTGTATCCAACCGCAATAGATGGCACATGGATACAGTCACGCAGCGAAAGTGCATATACCACCAAATACCTTTTAAATATCAACCCACGCGGCGGGAAAGTGGCCATTGGGCGAGACCCTGAAAGCGATGATCCGGATGCGCACGTAACAATAAGCCAGGCGGTAACAGGTTCGACAATTACGGGCATTTTGTTGCACCTGGAAAATGGGGAAGGAAATAAGGCGGCAATGTCTTTTGGCGTTGGTACTGATGTGATCAAAGGAGAAGCTGGATATTACGACGGAGCAGACGCCATGCGGATAGGCAACAGGAACGCACAGGCAACATCAAGCATACGTTTTGCAATTGGTGGAGAGACGACCGATAAAGTGGTAATGATTCCAGCCGGTACAGGATTTGGAACCGCTGTAACCACAAACATAAAAAGCACGATTCAGGATGAAGGTAGCCTTGGCCTCAAAACAACCACGGCCCCGTCCGGAGACTTGACGCTTGATGCCACGCATTGCGTAGTAATGAAAAACTCTGGATCTGCTGGATGCACCTACACACTACCTGACCCGGATGCGGTTGTGGGCCGGTGGTACTGGATAATGAACCACAGCAGCCAAACCATAACATTAAGCCGAAATGTAACCACGGCCACAGGCGGCGTAACATTCAATACAATTGGCGCAGGTGAATGGGCAATGATGACGGCATTCAATGGCAACGGCTGGAGAGGTCACAAACAAGTTTCTTTATGAGAAAAGCACTATTTGTTTTTGCGTTTTTTATGGCGTTTTGCTGGAATGCAAGCGCTCAGTTCGCGTACATATCTACCGACGGGCCAATTGTTTTGAAGTCCGGCGACATAGTGACCTATGATACACCTGACATCTATTGCGATGCCAGGTACTACACACTAGAGGCAACATGGGTAGTAACTATGAAAATAATCGCAGGCGGCGCAACCACGGGCTTTGTAACGTCCGTAGATATTGAGCTTGCGCAATCCACCGTAGACGCGCTGACTGGATCTGGTGGAACAGAAACAAGGGTAATGCAAAATACAATCTTGCAAGCTGTTGCCGCTTACCTGGATGGTATAACAGAAAACGCAGCAGTAACATTCACGCTTCATTAAGTCACTAAAATAGTTATATGCGATTTTTTTCAACACTCATTTTCCTCGCAATTGCTTTTTGCGCTTCAGCTCAAATATACTCAGTTGAATGCCCAAAGCCAGACAGCTGCTTTCTGAAAGAGATTAGCGTTGGTCCTGTAAACGCCCAAAATCCACGGCCTCAAACCGTAGTTTCATACACTTACTTCCGGGGGCCGGAAGAACTGCAAAAGATAGTTGATTCGGTTCGCAAACAGGCAGCGGAACAACTTGAAAAGGGTATGGAGATAGTGAAAATGGCAAATGCAATGAATGCGGCGGCCAAAGAAATTGAGGCGCTACTGAAGCCTAAAAAATAAAAATTAACTACTTCGATTTAAAAATTGAGGAAGTAAAATAAGCGCAAAATGAGCAATACCTGTCAACTTAAGATTAACACCGATTTCAAGGCGCCGCTTTGGGAGTGGTGCGGCATGTTGGCCGGTTACACTTATGTCAAAACCGCTGTTTTTAAGGATGGCCTAGAGGTCGCTATCAATATAACGGCGGATGATTTTGAGCTTGAAATTTTGGATGATGCAGGAGCCCCTGTTACCACGCTAATCCTTGGGGTTGGGCTTTCGATTGTTAGCCCAAATAGGTTAAACATAGCCGTTGGGCCTCCAACTACAACAGCGGCCGGATACTATACGGGTACATTGATCTGGACACGGGTTTCAAACGGGGCAGTTATTCCCATTCTAAACTTTACTTTCCTTGTTGAATAATGGGATCTGAAACTACTATCAGGATAGAGGGAGAAAATGCCTTTTTAACGGTAAGCGATTGTGACTACAACGTTTGCCCGGAAGGTGACGTGAGCCTGCTTATTCCAATAGGAGTACCTGGAGATTCGGGTCTTGTTACGCTTGCTCAGTTCACGGCTTTGGCAAACCTGTACAACGCCGCGCTTTTGCCATTCCTTACCAATGAGGACGCATTCAACGCTTTAGGGGCTGGAAAGGAGTTTATTTTCGCACAAGGTAGCACGGAGGCTCCGCAAGGGGTAAAGGCAATAACATACACGCCATGATGAAAAATATAATAATACTTGTTTTTTTGATGTGCAGTGTATCTGCCTTTTGCCAATCAAATTTATTCACGGTTGGCGAGTGCGTAACCGCCGGGCCTCCAAGTTTCAACCCTGGCGCAAGGGGTTGTCGAACCGTTCTGGATACTTCAACCATGCACTATTGGATTTGGCAGATTGGAACTACATGGACAAAGCAGGAAAAGGCGCCGGATCAAGTCATTGGATGTGCCGCCCCGCTTTACACGCCGACCAAACACCAGTCAGACATGGCTATAAATCAGTGCAGCCCAAACCCGGTGCTTTACAAGTGGAACGGATCTGCGTGGCAGGTGGTTGGCGGGTCCGGTGGTGGTGGTGGATCGGTGGTGACAGACGCAACGCTTTCGGGCGATGGCACAGCTCCTACCCCACTAAAAATTGCACAGCAGTCGGCGGTGGCTCCTAAAATTCTGGAATGGAGCGGAACTTCTTGGATTCCAAGCTGGGGAAACCCTTATATTTTCGTTACAACCGGACAAACGATTACCACGGCGGTTAATGAAATATTGATCGGGACGGTAGGTGCAAATATCACAATTGGGCTACCTACTTGCGACGCTACCACTGATAAGAAGCATTTTAAGTTTGTCAGGAATGGAACTGATAATTTTAGCGTGACCATTGACCCGTCAGGAAGCCAACTTTTTTATGACGGGTCTACCGTCAAAATATCATACGGGAAACTGAGCATTGATTGTAGTTGTAGATTTTCAGGCGGCACAGGTGTTTGGTTTTTTGATAACTTCTAACATTGCATGAAAAAGATCCTTTTATTTTCACTCATTCTTTTTGCCGGCACATTGGCCGCTCAACCCACAATTTGGGGCGGCGCAAAAATGAAATTTGAGCAGGGCGACACGTCGTTTGTATCAACCGCAGGCGCATTCAAAAACTATGTAGCGGCCTATTTTTCAGGCGGTGGCACGGTTTCGAGCGTTTCAGTAGTAACCGCAAACGGCTTCGCAGGTACAGTAGCCAATCCTACTAGCACGCCTGCGATTACGCTTACCACTTCAATCACAGGCATGTTGAAGGGTAATGGAACCGCATTAAGCGCTGGAACGGCTGGCACAGATTACAGCGCCGGAACATCTGCTTTGGGTACGGGTATTTTAAAGAGCACAACCGGGACAGGCTCGCTTTCCATTGCGGTTGCGGGAGATTTCCCTACGCTAAACCAGAACACCACCGGGTCGGCTGCAACACTCACAACAGCTAGGTCTATTTATGGCAACAGCTTTAATGGATCTGCTGATTTGGGCCAGATTATCGCTTCAACCTACGGGGGCACTGGAAACGGATTTACAAAGTTTAGCGGGCCTACAACCGCTGAAAAAACCTTTACGCTGCCCAACGCATCAGCCACAATATTAACTGATAATGCGGCGGTAACGGTTGCCCAGGGCGGTACAGGTCGCACAACTTCAACAACCGCTTATGGTTTGATCGCGGCGGGCACAACGGCCACAGGCGCGCATCAAACACTTGCAGCGGGGGCCACTACTGAAATACTTGTCGGTGGCGGTGCAGCCGCATTGCCAGTTTGGACAACGGCCACAGGTTCAGGCGCTCCGGTTCGTGCAACGTCTCCAACGCTCGTTACCCCTGCTCTTGGCACTCCTTCAAGTGGGGTGCTTACAAGCTGTACGGGATTACCGCTTACGTCCGGTGTAACTGGCACGCTTCCAGTCGCAAACGGGGGTTCAGGGGCCGCTACCCTTACGGGCGTTTTGTTTGGGAATGGCACAAGTGCTTTTACGGCCACATCTTTGGGCGGGGACGTAACTCTTTTTGGATCAAATGGCACAGCGCCATTATTTTACACACTTGGAATTACCACAACGAGCGCTGCGATTGGATTTGCTCGATCTTCAAGCACATTAAATTTGAACATCCCGGATGCAGACGCTTCATTTAGAGGCACTGTATCTACCGGAACACAAACATTTGCTGGGGCAAAAACTTTTTCTGGTGCTGTTACAGTTTCAGGACTTGCAACGGCAAGCGCAGGCGTATCGGCAACAGCTACAGCCTCAGTAGCAGCCGTAAACCAAAAGGGCGTACTTGATACTGATTATCGCACAGTTACCGCAACATCAACCATTGCGGAAACAGATTTTGTAACCTACGTTGGCACATTAACAGCAGACATTACCCTGAATCTCCCTACCTGCAATGCAACCCGCGACGGCTGGACATATCGATTTATGAAAAAGGGTACAGACGCTTTTGCGTTTATCCTGGACCCGGCAACTACTGAGACGTTTTACGACGGAGCAACAACAAAAAGCTATTTTGGGCAAGGTAACAGCGTAACTTGCCAATGTGAAAGCGGTTCATACTGGAATATCCTTCGATAATATGAAGCAAATACTTATTTTCTTATTGTCGGTTTGCAGCCTATTTGCAGCGGCGCAACCAAGCATAACTGACACCACAAAGCTCTCAGTGTTCGACCGGACAAATGCGTGGGTAACGACCGGGGCGCTGCTTAAGGCTTATTGTGCGGCTGGTGGCGGCGGTTCTGTTGCCACAGATGCAATTTGGGACGCAGCTGGAGACTTAGCAGTTGGCACAGGGGCAAACACTGCCTCTAGGCTTGCAATAGGTACATCTTTGCAACAGTTACGGGTTAATTCAGGAGGCACAGCACTTGAATATTTTACGCCATCTGCAAGCTCTGGCGACCTGGTAAACGGCGGCCAATCAACTGGCGCAACAGTAAGTTATGGCACCACAGACGCACAGGCGGCGGCAATAAAGACAAACAGTGTAGAGCGGTTTAGTATCACAGGCGGGGCAAGTACGGGTGGAGCGGCAACGCTTACGAATGTCACAGCAAATACAAACACGGTGCAGGATGTGTTGACTGTGCGGGCGAATAGTAGCGGCACGGCGGCGGCTTCATTTGGTCCTGGGCTGTTGTTTCAGGGGGAAAGCAGCACTACAGATAACCAGAACATGGTAAGGCTTTCTTCGATTTGGACGACGGCCACACACGCGAGCAGAACAAGCGCACTGGTTTACAGCGACGTCTCATCAGCAGGCGCAATAACGGAGCGGTTTCGGTTTTCGCCGTCGGCAATGACTACGGCGGTTTCCTACACGCTTGGCAATTCTGCAAATTCAATAACGATAGGTGGCGGCACAGGGCAAGTCACGGTTACCTCCTCAAACTCAACCGCGGGTTCAATATACATATACAACTCGCTGAACACAGCGGCGGCGGTCGGGGCGATAAGCGTAGGCGCTGCGCTATCGTTCACACAAACGAGTGCCACCCGCAATTACATGAATTTTGATTACGGATTTGCGCCAACATCTGGCACTGCGGTACATAACCAATTAAGCTTTACAGGTACTATAAACCAAACAGGCGGTGCTAGCGGTATTGTAAGGGGTATAAATCTAGCCCACACAATGACGGCTGCCGCCGACTATAGAGCCATCGAAATCGCCGACAATCTGGCTACTGCAAAAGGTATCTATCAAACTGGAGCACTTACAACTAATAATTTTGTGGGTAAAACCAAATTCGGAGCAACCTCAGCTCCAGCGCAAGCCATTGACGTTACCGGAAACATCATTGCCTCTGGGAGTATATCCAGCACCAGAAAAACCACTACACTCGCCGCAGCTGCTACTACGCTTGCCATTACCAATGATGTGGTAACGGTAACAGGTGACGCAGGTGGCAATACTCTTGCTACAATTACTGGCGGTTTGAGTGGGCAAATACTGACGCTTATTTTCGTCGACAATCTTGTGACTATCACTGATAACTCTAGTGGTACGGCCAATACAGTCAACATTGCATCCTCTTTTTCTTCCACTTCAAACGATGTGCTTACACTGGTATTTGATGGCACATCCTGGAGAGAAGTAACACGTTCAATCAACTAATTTCAATATGAAACAAATACTTTTCCTGCTGTTTTTCGCCTCTATTTTGCAGGCGCAAAGCACTACAAAGACATACGAACTTGGAAGTGATGGAGTAAACTTTTTCGAGCTTACCACGGTAACGAAAGATGATGAAAGCGCCGTTACTACAAAAGTTCGCGTTGGCCCTGCGTCAGAA
>Ga0116174_10001227_pt1 | contig 23812 bp, 21 predicted proteins | sample AD_UKC087_MetaG_FD_89801 | JGI IMG/M metagenome (GOLD analysis project Ga0116174, IMG submission 89801) | Active sludge microbial communities of municipal wastewater-treating anaerobic digesters from USA - AD_UKC087_MetaG | ecosystem: Engineered > Bioreactor > Anaerobic > Digestate | place: USA...
AGCCTCCATCATCAGGGCACTTTTCTTTGCGGAGCCATGGTCTCCTCCGTCTTTCAGCATTCATTATCCTGCAACTGATATAATGGTATTGCTCGATTGGGGGGCTGCGTTTGGATAAAAGGACGTTCAGGGGCTATCTTCTGCTTGCCTTCTACATATTCCTCATGGGCGCGGCGCTCGTAAAGCTCGACGCAATCCTTTCCATTGCCGCAAAGTCGTTCAGGGTCATGAGCCCCCTGTTCATAGGCATTGCCATAGCGTTCATCCTGGACGGGCTGTTCGAGACGATACGGAAAGGTTTGAGAAGGGTCTTCGCATCTACAAGGGCGGAGAAGGCGGTCAGGTTCGCATCGGTTCTGATCGCCCACCTGTTCTTCATGCTGACAGTGTTCGCCATATTCTATTACATGGTCCCCCAGTTCATAGAAAGCACAAAGCAGTTTTCCAGCAATTACGCGGCTTACAGGGGGCATGTGCTGGATTTCGTGGCGAAGGCGGCAGAATACCTGGAAATCCAGTCCTTCGACTTCTCACAGCTTGACGAGTTCATCAGGCAGCTGCCTGAAAGGATCACGGCGCTGTTGGGGAGCATTTTCCCCAGGGTTTTCACAATAACGACAAGCGTAATAAGCTCAATGGTTCGCATTGTCTTGGGCTTCGTGCTATCAATATACATACTATCGGACAAGTCCAGGATAGAATCCCAGCTCAGAAGGTTCGTAGCGGCATATTTCCCCAGGTCTGCCGGGAGGATAGGCCATATCGCCTCAGTGACTTCGGTCACTTTCAAGAAGTTCATCTACGGGCAGCTGACAGAGGCCCTTATACTGGCGGTACTGTGTTTCTTCGGGATGCTGGCATTCGGCTTCCCATACGCCCTCCCTATAAGCATGCTCATCGGCGTAAGCAACCTTGTGCCTATAGTGGGCCCCATAATCGGCACTATACCGGGCTTTTTCATATTGTTGATGGTGGATCCAGTAAAGTCTCTCTGGTTCGTCCTTTTCATAGTGGTGCTCCAGCAGATAGAGGGGAACCTGATCTACCCCAGGGTGATGGGGCAGACCATCGGCCTACCCCAGCTATGGCTCCTTCTTACGGTCATACTGGCAGGCGGCATCTTCGGAGTCCTGGGCCTCGTCATCGGGGTGCCAACCGTGACTGTGCTGTACCGCCTGATCGGCCAGGACGTAAGGTCCAGGCTCGGCGGGGACGTGAAATAGAAGATCCGGCCGGACTCGAAGTCTCAGCCGGATTATAAAGGTCATGTCAGCCTAAAGGCCGGTATGGCAGCCTTATGAGTTCATAAGCTGGCAAAGCCCTTGAACCATGACTTCGTGCCGTTTGCAATCCTGACCAGCATGAGCATGACAGGCACTTCTACCAGCACCCCTACTACTGTCGCAAGGGTGGCCCCCGAACCCAGCCCGAACAACGATATCGCAACGGCTACCGCCAGCTCGAAGAAGTTGGATGCCCCTATCATGCCGGCCGGGGCGCTGATGTCGTGCGGCAGCTTCCAGGCCCTCGCCCACAGGTATGCTATGAAGAATATCAGGAACGTCTGGATGATAAGAGGAACTGCGATGAGCATTATGCTCAACGGATTCTCGATTATCGTCCGCCCCTGGAATGAGAAGATTATGACCAGGGTCAGAAGAAGGCCCGTTATGGTGACATTTCCGAACTTCGGTATGAATACTTTCTCGAAATATTCCAGCCCTCTGCTTTTAGTGATAGTGACCCTTGAAAGCCAGCCGGCCCCCAGTGGTATCACTACGAAGAGCACAACCGACAGGAAAAGCGTATCCCATGGTATGGCAATCTCGCTTATGCCCAGTAGGAAGCCCACTATTGGCACGAAAGCCGCGAGTATTATCAGGTCGTTCGTCGCGACCTGCACCAGGGTATAGGCGGGGTTGCCGTCGGTCAGGTGGCTCCACACGAACACCATCGCAGTGCACGGGGCCGCGCCCAGCAGGACGGCGCCGGCAAGGTACTCCTTGGCCTTTGCGGGGTCGATAAGGCCTTTGAAGACAAAGTAGAAGAAGAACAGGGCAATCGCGTACATTGTGAACGGTTTTATAAGCCAGTTAGTCACCCATGTTACGATAAGTCCCCTAGGGTTATCCCTAACCCTTAGTATGCTGTGGAAGTCAACCTTCAGCATCATAGGGTAGATCATAAGCCAGATGAGTATGGCCACCGGCATGGACACATTGGCGTACTCGAAACGGCTTAGAAAGTCCGGAACCTGGGGCAGATATATCCCGATGAGGACTCCGGCCGCCATGCACAGCGCCACCCATACGGTCAGATACTTCTCGAAGAAGCCTATGCCACGCTTGTCCTCTTTCATTCCGATCCTCCGTCCTTGTCCTTTTTAACTGCTTATATAGATACTCGTCAATATTATCGGCAACATTCCATAAGCTGTCAAGCTAGCTTAATATATGTACTAGGGAGGAAACGGCAGGAATGAAGGAGAATGCCAGCCGTTGACAGAATTCCTATGTGTAAAGGTCTTATCATCAGGCGATGCGCCTTGAGCGCCGCCATGACCCAAATGAGAATCGGTCAAAATAGTTATTAAGGGCTCAGCCCATGCAGAGGGAAGTGGTCATATGAGATTTGAAGGCAAAGTAGTCGTGGCTCAGGGCGGGGGCCCTACTGCCGTAATCAACCAGTCTCTGGTTGGCGCAGTCCTAGAATCAAGGAAGTTCAGCCAGGTTACCAAGGTATACGGCGCTATGAACGGAGTGCACGGCATAGTGAACGAGGATTTCCTGGACCTTACGCAGGAGACCACCAATAACCTTGAAAGGGTGGCCATGACCCCGTCTTCGGCGCTGCTGTCCACAAGGGACAAGCCGGATGAAGCGTATTGCAAGGAAATCTTCAATGTATTCAGGGCGCACGACGTTAGGTACTTCTTCTACATCGGTGGAAACGACTCTTCCGACACCGTCAGGATCGTCAATGCACAGGCCGAGAAGTCGAATTACCAGCTGAGGGCCATCCACATCCCTAAGACCATCGACGACGACCTCGTGCTGAACGACCATGCGCCGGGCTACGGCTCGGCGGCGAGGTTCGTCGCCCAGTCGTTCATAGGGCTGAACCTGGACAACAAAGCTCTCCCCGGCGTCCATATAGGAGTGGTCATGGGAAGGCATGCTGGCTTCCTGACGGCGGCGTCGTCCATAGCGCACAAATACCCCGACGACGGGCCGCACCTCATCTACATGCCTGAAAGGCCCTTCAAGGTGGCAGAATTCATTGAGGATGTAAAGAAGGTGTATGCGAAGTATGGAAGATGCCTGGTAGCCGTATCGGAGGGCATCAGCGACGAGAACGGGACGCCCATAGTCACGAAGCTCGGGCAGTTCGGCAAGGACGCCCATGGGAATGTCCAGCTATCCGGCACCGGGCTGCTTGGCGACCTCCTGACAAGCTATATAAGGGACAATACGGAAATCAAGAGGGTACGTTCCGACACCTTCGGCTACCTGCAGAGGTCTTTCATCGGCTGCGTTTCGGACGTAGACCAGAGGGAGGCGCGCGAAGTCGGCGAGAAGGCCGCCCAGTTCGCCCTTTGGCATGATACCGATGGTTCGGTCACGATTAACAGGACAGGATATTACTCCGTCGATTACGTGCTGCAGCCGCTAGCCGCAATAGCGGGGAAAACCAAGCTCATGCCCGACGAATTCATCAACGAGCGGGGCAACAACGTGACAGATGCCTTCAAGTACTACCTTACGCCCCTTCTCGGGTCGAACATGCCCTCGGCAAGCACGTTGAGGGCGCCCAGGGTCGAGAAGATACTGAAAAAAGACAGCTAGTCCGCTTATCGTCAGGGGCGGCCGGCATGGCCGCCCCTGTGCTTCCGGTCGGTATGGCACTGCATTCTTATGCTACAGTCCCCGGCGGTCGACATGTCGCTCCGATTAGAGGAATCAAGCCCGGATGGTTGAACTATAGATACAATCTGCCGATGGCGGTCGAATGGAACTTTCGGGAAGGTGAGAATGTGAAGACGAGGCTGTTGGTATCTTTGCTGGTAGTCGCCCTGGCTTTCTCCATGATGGGAGGATGCCTGACGAAAAAGGAGTCCAAGGCCCCTGTAGTGGTGGCGACGATGCTTGATTCTGAAGGTGGTGTGCTGGGCAAGGCGATAGTCCTTCTTCTTCGGGCGAAGAAGATAGAAGTCACCGACAAGGTCAACTTCGGCACGCCCGACATACTGAGGAAAGCCCTCGAGAACAAGGAGGTCGACCTTGTGGTGGACTATACGGGCTCCGGCCAATATTATCACCCTGAGGACGCTACAGACGCGACCATATGGAACGATCCCGTCAGAGGTTATGAATTCACCGCCAAACTGGACAAGGACAAGAACGACATCATCTGGCTTGCCCCTGCTCCGGCGAACAACACCGAGATGATAGCCGTCACCCGCAAGTTTTCCGAGGAGAACAACGTCAAGGACATGCGGGCGTTCGCTGATTACGTGAATTCAGGCAAACCTGTGAAGCTCATCTGCGCCGCGGGTTTCGTGGAGAACCCCATGAGGTTGATAGGCTACGAGGCGGCCTATGGCTTCAAGCTGACCAACGAACAGCTCATAATACTGTCTTCGGGCAACACGGCGGAGATGCTCAAGGCCCTCTACGAGGGCACCAGCGGGGTGAACGCGTCATTGGTCTACGGCACGGACGGGGCTCTGGACCAGATGGACCTTGTTGTCTTGGACGATCCGGAACACGTCCCCCCGGTCTACCTGCCCGCGCCCGTGATAAGAGGCGAGGTGCTCAGGGCATATCCGGAGATCGAGGATACGCTCAAGCCCTTCTTCGAATCACTCACCCTGGAAGTGCTCCAGAAGCTGAACTCCAAGGTGGCGTACGAAGGGAAGGACGCTGCGGCAGTAGCCGAGGAGTATCTGAAGGCGAACGGCTTCCTTAAATGAGAAAGGCAGGCATAAGGGACAAGGTAGGGCTGATTCTGATGTCAGCCGCGTCTTTTATGCCTCTCGCCAGCCTGAAGGCCAGCAGGCTCGACAGGGGCTCTCCATTCTTCCTCTGGGACCTTCCCCCGGAAGGTCTCCTCATCATAGGCTCTCTGCTGGCGCTGATCCTTCTGTCTGGCGTTGCCTATGCTAGGTTCGGCAGGGATATTGGCAGATATTTGTCGCCTCGCATACTCTGGTCGCTTATGCCGGCCGCATTGATTGCGGCTGTATCGGCGGCAGGAGCCGGCAGCACTGCCCCTGAGGGCGCGCGGCTGGGCCTCGGCGCAGGATTCTGGCTGCTGTGCGCTGCTTCGCTCATTCTCACGGGAAGGGACGGGGTCCCTAACTCCGCCCTGTTGGCCGCCGGGGCATCCCTCGCCCTGTGCGCCTACTTGGGACTCATGGATGACCTGTCGATCTACAGGGAGCTCGTCTCGCGCCGGACGGTGTTCCTCTCAGAGGTGGCCAACCATATGAAGCTCGCCGTCCTGTCCGCCTTCGCAGCCACAGTGCCCGGTGTGCTGCTCGGCTACTGGTGCCACGTCAGTCCAAAGGCCAGAAGGTGGGTCATGGGCTTCATAAACCTGATGCAGGTAATCCCAACCCTGTCCCTTCTCGGCCTTATAATGCTACCCCTGTCATACCTGTCCAGGCAGTTGCCGGTCCTGGCCGACCTGGGGATACGAGGCATAGGCTTCGCCCCCGCGTTCATAGCGCTGGGCCTTTACTGCCTGCTGCCCGTAACTGCAAACACCCTTGCAGGTTTCTCCGGTGTGGACAGGAAGGCCCTCTTCAGCGCAGACGCAATGGGCATGACAGGAAGGCAGAAGCTCATCCGCATACAAGCCCCCCTCGCGTTCCCCGTAATCTTCTCGGGCATAAGGACCGCCCTGTCACAGAACATCGGCAACGCCACGATAGCGGGGCTGGTCGGAGGCGGAGGGATGGGGACGCTCATCTTCCTGGGCCTCTCCCAGGCAGCTCCGGACCTCGTCCTGTTGGGCGCCCTTCCCGTGATACTCATGGCATTATTGTTGGACGGATTCCTCGGATACCTCGAAAAGAGGGTGCGGATGGCGGTGTTGCACACAGATGATTAGCATAAAAGACCTGTATAAGAGCTATGACGGCAACGAGGTGCTCCACGGGGTTAGCCTTGATGTGGCGCCAGGTGAGCTAATGGTCCTCATCGGGCCGTCCGGGTGCGGCAAATCCACCCTCCTGAAGTGCATCAACAGGATGGTGAACTTCGACTCGGGGACCATACATGTAGGCGGCAGGGACGTCAGGCAGTACCGGGAAGAGGTGTTAAGGCGCGGCATCGGCTACTGCATACAGGAAGTCGGCCTATTCCCGCACATGAGCGTATACGAGAACATAGCGACCGTACCCCGCCTGCTTAAGTGGCCGGAGCCCAAGATCAGGGAGCGCGCAGCAGAGCTCACGGGGATAGGCGGCCTGCCGGCCGGTTACCTGACGAAGTACCCGAGGCAGCTATCTGGCGGCGAGGCCCAGCGCGTAGGCGTGCTTCGTGCCCTTGCCTCCGACCCCCCGGTCCTCCTCATGGACGAGCCCTTCGGGGCTGTAGACCCTTTGAACAGGGAGAAGCTGCAAAAGGAGTTCCTAAGGATACAGACTGAGCTTAAAAAGACCGTCATCTTCGTGACCCATGACGTAGACGAGGCGATACTGCTGGCCGACAGGATCACGCTCATGGACAAGGGCAAGGTGGTCGCCATAGACAAGCCCGTGGGGCTTGAAGCCCTTTTGGACGACGGCTTCGTGGGCGGCTTCCTCGGCTTAGAATACCCTTTAAGGCTTCTGAAGAGATATGAAGTCGGGGAGCTGGAGCTGTGCGACGTGGATGAGGGAGCCCTCGACAAGGACGCAGGCGCGGTCCAGATCAGCCCGGAAACGACGTTGAAAGACCTGCTTTCTATGATGATAAGGTCGGACAAGGACTACATACAGGTGCGAAAACCCGACGGGAGATACTGCAGGATGGGCCTTGAGGACATAAAATGGCTCCTGCACTATGCGAAGAGATGAGGAAAGCCCAGATTGCGATCATGTTATTGCTCCTTGCGTTCTCCGTGTTCGGCTTCGGCTACGTGGAGGGGCTCTACCTGAAGTTCGCACCCCAGAGGGCTAAGATCGTCGAAAGGACGCCGTTCTTTGTGCTCGCCTTGCAGCATCTGGCGATTGCGCTGGTGCCGACGGCCCTTGCGCTGGCAGTCGCCCTTCTGACGGGCTGCGCCCTGCACCTTGCCGCGAACGACGAGCTGAAAAGCCTCTTCATATCGGCAAGCTCCTTAGGCGAGACATTTCCCAGCGTAGCGATCATTGCCCTGTCGGTCCCCCTGCTCGGATACGGCAACCTGCCCTGCATGCTGGCGCTTTTCATCTACGCGCTGCTTCCCGTGCTGAGAAACACGATAACCGGCCTCTCACAGGTGCAGAAGGGGGTAACCGAGGCTGCGAAGGGGATGGGCATGAACGACCTTCAGAGGCTCTTGAAGATAGAGCTCCCCCTCGCTGCGCCCATCATCGCAGCAGGGCTCAAAGTCGCGCTTATCATAAACATATCGGCAGCGACCCTTGGTGCGTCGGTTGGGGCGGGAGGGCTCGGAGTCACCATCATCTCCGGCATAAGGACCTATGACACCCTGCTTGTAATCAAGGGCACCCTGCCCGTCCTCCTCATGGCGCTCATCGCCGACGCCCTTCTTGCCCCGGTCTCTAGGAAGCTGGATTGATCCGGTCAGTGCGGAATGCCCGACGCCGTAAAAGGGGTGATCCCGATGGTTGACGGCCTTGTCATAGCAGCCGGCCTGTCCTCCCGGATGGGCGTGAACAAGCTGCTCCTTGACCTGGAAGGCCTGCCCGTCATAAGGCGCAGCGTCGCATCCATAGCCCCTTTCTGCACAAAGACGATAGTCGTGACAGGGCATCTTGAGGAGCAGGTCGTCTCCGCCCTCTCCGGGGTGCCAGGCATCCTGCTTGTACATAATCGCAGCTACCGTGAAGGCATGTTCTCCTCTGTCAAGGCAGGCCTGGCAGCCGTTACATCCGACAGGTGCGTGTTCTTGCCAGGCGACATACCGCTTGTCTGCCCCTCGGTAACCGGGAGGCTGCTTTCCTGTGAAGCCGATATTATCGTGCCCCGCCATGAAGGTAAGGCGGGACATCCCGTCGTATTCAGTCGTAAGGCCATCGACTCCATACTGGAAGGCAAGGGCTTTGAGACCCTGAGGGATTTCATCCGTTCCCGAGGAGCCGAATATGTGGACGTAGACTGCGAAGGGATACTGAATGACCTGGATACGGAGGAGGATTACAGGTCGGCCGCGCTCTACCTTGCTTCTCGCAGAAGGGAGGGGGCATGTTGAAAGGCTTCATGACGGAAAGCGTCCGAAGGACCGACTTCGACGACAAGGTCGAAGGAAGGGCGCTGTACTGCGCCGACATCGCCCTGCCCGGGATGCTGTTCGCAAAGACCTTCCGCTCAACGTCGCCAAGGGCCAGGATCCTGTCCGTCCATACACCCTCCCTGCCCGACGGGTACTTCATCGTGGACCACGGCGACGTGCCGGGCAGCAACATCGTCCCGAACAGCATACCCGACCAGCCTTTCTTCGCAACCGGCCGGGTGAATTACATAGGCGAGCCCATCCTCCTTGTAGTGGGTCCCGACAGGCAGGCCATATCCTCTATCATGGAAGGCATTTCGGTAGATTACGCCCCTGAAAAGCCCATACTGACCATGGACGAGGCGGCAGGCTGCACGTCCGGCTTCATATACGCGGACCGGCCATACTTCACCTCATACGAATTCCAGAAGGGCGATTTCGACGGTGCCGTGCGGAGCGCAACTTCCTTCATAGAGGACGAATACGAGACCGGCTATCAGGAGCACGCCTACTTGGAGACCCAGGCGATGCTGGCGGAGCCTTCCGGGGACAGGATTACGGTTTATGGCAGCATGCAATGCCCTTACATGGTCAAGGAGGCCCTCGATGCCGCGCTTGGCCCGCCATCCGGAAGGACCAGGGTGGTCCAGCTGCCCACCGGCGGCGGCTTCGGCGGCAAGGAGGAATACCCTTCAATTCCGGCTGTCCATGCGGCAATCGCAGCCCTTAAGACAGGAAGGCCGGTCAAGCTGGTGTTCGACAGGTCTGAGGATATGATCTGCACGACCAAGAGGCACCCGTCCAAGATCAGGATAAGGAGCTATCTTGATTCCGAAGGCAGGATAACGGCAAGGGATGTGGACATCAGGATAGACGCGGGCGCGTATGCTGGCCTATCAAGCGTGGTGCTGCAGAGGATGAGCTTCTCGGTCTGCGGGGTGTATAATGTCGAAAACCTCAGGGTACGGGCTAAATCGTTCGCGACGAACAACGCAGTGAGCGGGGCTTTCAGGGGGTTCGGCGGGCCGCAGGCCTTCTTCGCCGTAGAAATGCACATGGAGCACATCGCAAGGGAGCTTAAAGTAGACTCCCTTGAGTTGAAACGACGCTATTTCCTTAAGAAGGGGGATACGTCCTCCACCGGCGGCACTTTCCATCACGAAATCAAGCTCGAAGAGATAGCCGACGCAGTGACCCGCTCCTCGGATTATCTTCGCAAGAGGAGGCTGTTCGATGAGTCCAGGGCTGAAACAACCGGCAAGTCGGCAAATCCTTTGAAAGGCATCGGCTGCTCAGTCTTCTTCCATGGGTGCGGCTTCACCGGCAAGGGCGAGAAAGAGATCCTCAAATCCAGGGTGAGGCTGGAGCGGGCTGCCGACGGCAAGGTAGAGATCCTCGTCTCCAGCGCTGAAATCGGCCAGGGCGCCATGACGACGCTGCGCAAGATCGTCGCCAGGGCCATGGGCCTGCCCCTTGATATGGTGGTGCATCGCTACCCGGATACGGATGCATGCCCTGATTCAGGCCCTACCGTGGCCTCCAGGACCGTCATGATCGTCGGAAGGCTGCTGGAGGAGTGCGCCTACGAGATGAAATCCAGGAATGAAGAGGGGCCCGTCGTTATCGAACGCTCCTTCCACTATCCTGACAACCTCCACTGGGATGCAGAGAAGCTCCAAGGCAACGCATACGTCGAGTACGCATGGGGGGCGAATGTAGTGGAAGTCGAGGTCGACCCCATGACCTTCGAAGTCTCAGTGAAGGGGGCCTGGGGTGCTTACGACATCGGAGAACCGATGGACGCCAGGATCGTGGAAGGCCAGATTGAAGGCGGCATGGCGCAGGGGCTGGGGTATGCCGGCATGGAGGTGCTCACAGCTGAAGGCGGCAGGATCATGCAGGACAACCTCACCAATTACGCCATCCCCACTTCGATGGACTTCCCCGGCATATCCAGCAGGCTCATACACAACCCGTTCGAAGGAGGTCCGTTCGGCGCCAGGGGGCTCGGCGAACTGCCCCTGGTCGGCGCCGCCCCTGCATATGCGCTGGCCGTAGAGCAGGCCATCGGAAGGCCGGTGCACAAGCTCCCTGTGACCCCCGAGCTCATCATGGAACTCATGGTAAAGGGGGGCGGGGCGGATGATTAACCCGGTCAGGTTCAGGATCAACGGCGCCTGGGTGTCTGTCCATGTGGACCCCCTGATGAGGGCAGTCGACGTATTTCGAGACACCCTGGGGCTTACAGGGACGAAGGAGGGGTGCGGCGAGGGCGAGTGCGGAGCCTGCTCCGTGCTGCTGGACGGCCGGCTGGTCAACTCATGCCTTATACCTGTCGGCGCCCTTGAGGGAAGGGACGTAGTGACCATAGAAGGATATCGCAAAACAGCCAGGTACGCGCTCCTGAAGGAGTGCTTCTCCGAAGCCGGGGCCGTGCAGTGCGGCTTCTGCACGCCCGGGATGATGCTGGCGGCCGAAGCGCTGCTGTCTGTGAACCCCCACCCGGATGAGGCTGCGGTCAGGGAGGCTTTGAGCGGCAACCTGTGCCGCTGTACCGGGTATTCTGCAATAGTAGCTGCCGTCATGTCGGCTGCAAGGTCTGGTGGCGGGCTATGGTGAGGGTTTACAGGCCTGAAAGCCTGGATGAAGCGCTGGCCCTGCTTAGTGGCAAGGAGATGGCAGTCATGGCCGGCGGCACGGACCTCATGGTAAAATGCCGAGCCGGAGCAGGAACGCTGCCTTCCTTCAAGAAGGACGTCCTTCTGGTCGGGCATCTTATAGAGCTGAAGGGCGTCTCGCAGAAAGGCGGCATTCTTAGGATAGGGGCTGCAACATGCATGGAGGACATCCTTCGGTCAGTAGACGTCCCTGAATACGTGAAAGGGCCGGTCAGGCAGATAGGTTCGCCCGCCGTCAGGAACCTGGGCACATTGGGCGGGAACATCTGCAACGCCTCCCCCGCAGGAGATTCCCTCACGATGCTCTATGCATTGGATGCCGTGCTGGAGATCGCCTCGGCCGGGGCTTCGCGAAGCTGCAGGATAGGCGAATTCATCGCAGGGCCCGGAAGGAATACTCTTTCGGAAGGCGAGATATTGAAGTGCGTAATCATCCCGCTTGGGGCATTCAACAGGTATTTCTACAGGAAGGCCGGCTTGAGGAGGGCAAACGCGATAGCGAAAGTCTCTTTCTACGGCCTTGCGTACGTGGAAAACGGAAAGCCGCATGACGCGAGGATGGCCCTGGGCGCAGTAGCTCCAACGGTGGTGCGCAGCAGGAAGGCCGAAGAGCTCCTCTGCGACGGGTCTTTGGTCTGTGCCAGGCAGGAGCTTCTAAGCTCAATGGCCCCGATCGACGACGTGCGCTCTACAAGAGGTTACCGCATGGTGGTCGCAGAGAACATGGTCGACCGCTTCTTCAAGGAGGTGACGGCAGATTAAAGCAACATTCACCAAGGTGTTGTTCTGGGGCGCCCTTTGGGGCTTCGCCGAGGCTACCGTGGGATTCATTCTGCACAGGGCGGCAATCGCGTTGCCTGGGCTGCCGGGCCTTCTTATGTTCCCCATCGCCTTTTTCTTCATGCACAGGGCGGTCCTATCGTCGAAAAGCCCTGATTCTGCCTTCCTTGCATCCCTGGTCGCCGCATCCATAAAGCTCGCTGACTTCCTTCTCCCAGGCTATGACGCACTCAGGATAGTCAACCCCGCTCTATCGATGCTTGCCGAGGGACTCGCGGTCTATGTCGTCATGGGCTATTGCGATTCCAGGAAGGTCTCAATAGGGGCTCTAGCCGCGTTCGGCATGGGCCTCCTATGGAGGGGCGCCTTTTCGTTGTACCTGCTTGCAATCTCCCTGTATGGCCTGCCCGCGGCCCTTGTCACCGGCGGCTGGGCCTATGCTTTGAGGTTCCTCCTTCTGGAAAGCGCCGTCAATGCGCTCATAATCCTCGCTTACCTGAGGTCGTCAGAAAAAGCGCCCATGTTCCTGAAGGCCGACCCTTCGGCATGGGCGGCCATTGCCGCACTGCTGCTTGCGATAGCGGCAAATCTGGCCATATAGCGAAGGAAGCCATGCTCACTTACGTCACAGGCGCCATTGATTCGGGCAAGACTTCTCTCATGCAGAGGCTCTCTGAAGAGCTGAAGGATGACGGGGTCGACGGCATCCTGTGCCCCAAGTCCTACTTTGAAGGCGAGTTCATAGGTTACGGCATGGTCAGGGCGGGAAGCTCTACAGTCGTCCCTTTGGCCATTTTGGAGGCATCCTATAGGGGCAGCTTCGCCGAGTCGTTCTACTTCGACAGGTTCGTATTCAACGTGGAGTGTTTCGCACTCGGCGCAAGGATAGTGGCAGAAGCAATCTCAAGGGAGGACGTAAGGCACGTCTTCGTCGACGAGGTCGGGCCCCTGGAGCTGGAAGGCAAAGGGTTCAAGGGGATCGTCGCCCTGCTTTCAAGGAACGTCGGCGATCCTAGCAAGGAATTCTACATCGGCGTAAGGGAAAGCTGCCTGGCCCAGCTGCACCGAGCGCTGGGCTCCCCGCAGTCGCGGCTAATCCGCCCTTAGCGGCGAAGTTGACATTGTCCTCCGCTACGCCTGCAAAATGCCGGGGCATTCTAGAATGCTAAAACAACCGCGATTTCCTTCGGGAGGGTAGATTGATGTCAGACACTGAAAAAAGGCGAGGGCCTTCCTTTGCGGGCGGCCCTTTCGGGGAACATGTATGGCAGTCCCTCATGATCTCCGCAATCGGTTTCGTCCTTGTGAATGCATCTTTCATCCTTGATTTCCTGTGGCATAACTCCGTAACTCTGGCAATCATGCAGATCACAGGATCAGATCCCAACGAGCTTTACGCCTGGTATCCACATGCTTTGAAGGTGTCGTTCCTGCTCCTTGTCCTACTGGCTTCGTACTTCGCGCTGACTTCAAAGCTCAGCACGGTCATCAAGGCGGCTTTCTCCACCGTCCCCGTCGTTTCGCTCCTTCTGGCCGTAGGGGCCTTCTTTGCGGGCTCATCCACGTATGCGACATTGTCCGGCACCGCTATCGTGGCGGGCATACTGTACTGGCTTTCAAGACATGACATGCCATGGCAGTACATATTCTCGGTCCTTTTGGCCGGCATATGCTCCCTTGCGTTCATCGTCGCCGGTATGTAAAGGCCTGCCCGTCGAACGGGCAGGCCTCCTGTCCCCTGTCATAACTCACCGCTTCTATTAAAGTGGACCGAGCTTTTTGTGCGTTCAGTTCCTCTGCTCTTCGTCCTTCGCCCCTACCATAACGGCGACCCCTCCGACGCCCTTGCCGCTGGCATCCACTATCCTGCCGGTAATGCGATACCCTGCCCTGAAGTCAATGCCTCCGGCAGGCCCCGTCACTTCATGCAGCCTGGGGCTGAAGGAGTACTTCTCCTTGGTGGGTATGATGCTCTCCGGCCCGCTGAGGCCACCTATCGTAAATGTCCCGTCTTCGGCCGTGCTGACGCTGCCCGAGCTCGAGGATATTATTACTCCGGGGATGCCCCTGCCGCTCGAGTCCATGACCCTCCCGGTGACGACGTACGACGCCGTGAAAACGATGTCGCCCCAGGGCCTTGCCACCTGTACCTGCCTCGGGGAGAAGTCATAGCCCTGCTTCGACGCAGAAAGCACATCCCCTTCCCTGAGCCCCAGCAAGGCGAACGACCCGTCCGGGTCGGTGACCGCCGACCTGTCCCCGCTCGATATGGTGACGCCCTCCAGGCCGTTGCCGAAGGCGTCGGCCACACGGCCCGCAACCCTGTTGTATGCCACGAACTCCAGGTCCCTGGTCGGCCCTTTTACGTCGATCGGCCCCGTCTTGAAGGAATAGCCCTCCTTGGAGGCCTCTACCAGGGCATTCCCGCTGAGTCCGGAGAGGGTGAAGTGGCCCGAAAGGTCGGAGAGCGCGGATTTGCCCGCAGCCGAGACCGTGGCCCCCTCGATGGCGAAGCCCTCTTCGTCCCTCACGGTGCCGGATACAAGGTACGATACTTCGAAATAGATCTCGTCCTCTGGCCCCGAGACTACTATCTCGCTGGGAGTGAAGATGTAACCTTCCTTGCTGACAGGCCTTAGGATGACGGTGCCCGAGATATCCTCGATGTCGAAGTTGCCGTCCGCGTCCGTCGAATAGGCGATCTCGATAACCCTTATGCCCTCTTCTTCTCCAGCATGACCTTCCGAATTGGCCACAGCCTCGGGTTCAGCCACATCGATCGTCTCCTCCCTCGCCCCAACTATTTCTATGCCGATAGAAGGACCGTTCACCTCAACTGCCCTTCCTGCGAATGAGTAGCCGTCCTTCTGGGCAGTCACTGACACGCCGCCGCTTAGGCCAGAGACCATGAAACCGCCGTCCCAGTCGGTCACGGCGACCTTACCTCCGGCGTATACGCTCGCCCCTTCGATCCCCTTGCCGTCCTCGTCCCGCACCTTGCCTGCAATGGCGTAAGACAGGATGAAGAATATGTCGTCCTCCCTAGGCCCAGAGACTGCGATTTCGGCGGGAGAGAAGGAATATCCCTCGTTGCTGACCGGCTTTATGACCGAATTGCCGCTAAGTCCCGTCACCCGGAAGTCGCCGAGCGGGTCCGTTACGTACTGTTTCGAGCCAGTCGTGAACTTGATGCCGGGCAATCCCTTTCCTGACCTGTCGCGGAGGTTGCCCGAAATGCTGTAGGTAGCCTCGAACGCGATTCCGTTTGCGGGTCCTGTGACCGACAGCTCCGAGGGAGAGAATTCATACCCTTCTGAGCTGACAGGCTTAATCACGGCCGTGCCGCTGATGTCAGAGATGCTGAAGTTGCCGTCCATGTCGCTTGTATACGCCTTGTCTCCCGACATGAAGCCGACCCCGGGTATGCCGTACATGAAAGTAACTCCGGGTATCCCCTTTCCATCGCGGTCCTTTATGGAGCCGGTGACGGTATATGAGGCCAGGAATGCAATCTCGCCTCTAGGCCCTGAAACCTCTGCGTCCTGCGGCTTGAACTGGTATCCCCTCGCTCCAAAAGGTGTAACGGTCACAGGCCCGCTGACATCAGGTATCGTAAAGCGGCCCTCCTGGTCGACGTAGTAGATCTCCTCGCCGCAGAGGACTGAAGCCTCTGGGATGAGCATCCCAGACCTGTCCTTCATGGTGCCCGTTATGCTGTAGTAGGCCACTATATTGCCGATATCCCCTGGCGATGTCGCTTCGGCCTCCTCAGGTTCGAACCTGTATCCGTCCGCGCCATCCGGCTTTACCTTAGCGGGAAATGTTATGACCTCGATGCGGAATCCGCCTTCGCTGTCGGTTACGTATTGCCTGCCTTCGCATGTCACGGCTATCCCGGGGATGCCTGTCCCGTAACGGTCGGTCACCCTGCCTGTGATCGCCTTAGGAGCATCTTCGGCGGCCTTTTCTGGCTGCTTTACGTTCAGGCTCCCCGTTATGCTGTAGGATGCCTCGAATACTGCGGTATCAGACGGTCCGCTCACGGTTATCTCGCTCGGCTTGAATAGGTATCCCCCCGTGCTCTCGGGCCTGACGGCAGTCGTACCCCTCAATCCTATCAATGTGAAGCTCCCGTCCTCTGCGGTGACGTACATGTTCTCCTTGAATATGAACCTGATGCCCGGCAATCCCTTGCCTGTCTTGTCGACTATCTTCCCTCTGGCAGAATAGCTGGGCCTAATGACCTTGTAGGGGATCCTGTTCTCGGTGGCGTAGGTATGTGCGAAGGAACCCTCCACGGCATAGATGGTGAGGCTGAAGCATCTAAGCGTTGCGTTCATGCCTATGGACTTCACGCCTTCATGGATGACCATGCTGGTGAGCCCTCCGCAGTTGGCGAAGGTGGCCTTGCCGATGCTGGTTACCCCCAGGGGGATCGATATGCTGTAAAGGTTGATGCAGTCGATGAACGCGAAATCCCCGATGCTCGTGACACATGAGGGCATGATCACGGTGACAAGGTTGGAGCACCTGGCGAATGCGCTGTTGCCGATGCTGGTCGTACTGTAAGGGACCTGCACGCTTGATATCCCGTTGCAGTCGGCGAACGCCTCGTCCCCGATCCTTTTGACCTCCACGCCGCCGATCTCGCCGGGAATCACAAGGTCACCCACATTATCAGAGGGCTGCCTGTATTTTCTTATGGTCCCTGTGGCTTTATCGAAGTCGTATTCAGTCTCTATCTTCTCTTCGCTTACCTTCGGGGCCTTTATCAGACGTTTGAAGATCGAGTTGCTGTCCACTTGCTCATCCTCCATGCTTCGGATTGGCACTTTTAAAATCCCGCCTGGGGAGAAGCCTTTACGTCTCTTTCTTATTGTGCATAGGTCCATTCTCAAATCAATGAACGGACGGGGATCTACGCCATCTTCTATAATCGTCACCTATATAGGCCATAACGTTATCATGGCCCGGAACGTCGATACATTGCATTTGTCCTGTGTTACCCCGGCTGTTTACGAATGGCCCTTAACCTTGTTGCGTTTCGATGGTAGTGTCCATGCAATCTATGTATAGTTTCTACGCAATATAAGGATATCCCTTCTAACGTCTCTCGGACAACAACCTAGACACTTTATATGATGCTAATGATTGACCTGCAGGATTTATTTGACATCCCAACTATCAGTTCTGCCCCCATGATTATATTATGTCTGTAGGGGGGCTGAAGGCATGGGTCGAACCGCCTCATTGCTCAATATGATGCCCGAAGAGCTGGAGACGAGGGTGTTTCCGCTCTTCTACCTGCTGTGCAAGCTTAGGCACAGGAGGTACAGCAAGGCTGAGATAGAAGACTATCAGATGAGAAGGGCGACTTCGATGGCAAAGTACGCCGCTTCCCGTTCGAAGTTCTTCGGGAGGCTCTACGCGGGAAAGGACCTGGATGATTTCTTCTCTCTTCCAAGGGTGAACAAGAAGGTGATGATGGAGAACCTCACCGATTACAACACCATTGGGTTGACAAGGGAGGAAGTAATGGCATTCTGCCTCAAGGTGGAAAGGACCAGGGACTTCACGAAGAGGCTCCGGGGCGTGAACGTGGGGATGTCTTCTGGCACAAGCGGCAACAGGGGCGTAGAGATCGTCACCCGGGCCGAGGAGATGTACATGAAGGCGGCGCTGTTCGCACGGTTCGACTTCCCGAAGGGGGAGAAGCTGAACCTCGCCTTCATACTGAGGGTCAGCGCCCCCGCGTTCAACCTCAACGTCTTCGGCCATAAGCTCACATACATAAGCCAGCTCGACACCATTGAGGGCATCTCGGCCAAGCTCGAGGCCCTCAATCCGAACGTAATATCGGCCCCGCCGTCGATGCTGAAGATGATAGCAAGGGAAGCCGAAGCAGGTAGGCTGAACATCAACCCTAAGAAGCTGGTATCCTACGCCGAGATACTCCACCCCGACGTGAAGGGATACCTTGCCGAAGTCTTTCGCTGTCCGGTCCACGAGATCTACAAATGCACAGAAGGGCCGATTGCCATATCTTGCAGCCATGGCAGCCTCCACATAAACGAGGATATGGTCCTTGTGGAGACGCTCAACTTCGATGGCAGCAGGACGGAGCCGGGAAAGCCATGCCAGAGGCTGGTCGTGACCGACCTGCACAAGAAGTCGCAGCCAATAATACGCTACGAGCTGAACGACATAGTGACCATAAGCCCGCACAAGTGCAGCTGCGGATCCAGCTTCAGGGTCATTGAAAGCATACAGGGCAGGGCAGATGACATCTTCTGGGCGAAGAGCGAGAAGACCGGCGGCTGGCAATACATATTCCCTGATTATATCAGCCGGGCGGTGAACACGGCTTCTGAAGAGATCGACGAATACCAGGTGGTTCAGTCCGCGCCGGACGAGGTACTTGTAAGAGTGAGGCTGTTAGCAGGCGCCTCTCAGGATGCTTTCGACATCTCCCCAATAGAGATGAACATCCAGTCAGTGTTCGAGGCGTACGGCTGCGCCCGGCCCAAAGTCATCGTGGCCTTCGGCGACCCCGAGTTCAATCCCAATTCGAACAAGCTCATAAGAATACACAGGAATTTCGAGGTGACAGGCGATGGAAGGTAAGAGGCTCTCATCATTGGATGTTCTCAGGGGATTAGCCGTAGTTTTCATACTGCTTTTCCATTCGTCGATCTTCAACTTCGCCAACATACACAAGCTCGATTTCAGCAACCCTCCCATACTCATAGTTCTCATGAGCTTCATGGCACTCTGGGGCGGCATCTTCATAATCTATTCGAGCGCGGTGAACGCCTACATGCTCTTGAGGCATGACAGTGTCGGCAGGAAGCCAGGCGAGGCCAGGTACCTTTTCATCGCCGGCGCGATTTATCTGGTTTTCCATTACCTGCTGAACATCTTCCTCGGAAGGTGGAGCATCGACTTCGTCAACAACCAGCCGGAGCTTACAGCAGTGGCAGGCACGCTGAGGAACATGCGCTTCACCATGCCGGGCGTCAATAAGTGGTTCGAAGGCTCGTCCCTGTCCACGATAGGGATGAACCTTATAGTGCTGGCAGGGCTTGCCCCGCTGCTCCTCAGGAACAAAGCGGCCGGAAGGCAGGGCATGAACTACTGGATACTCGGCCTTTCGGGCACTTTGGTGATGCTACTGTCTTTCACCAGGGTCTACATCTATCCCATGTTCGAGAGGGCCATGGCAGAGAGTGACTACCTGGCTTCGACTTTCTTCAGCTTCGCCATTGCAAATCCTTACCCGCTCCTGCCTTACATTGCATACGGTTTGATAGGCATGATGGTGGGCATGATGGCCTACGAAGGCAGGTGGAGGCTTTTAGCCCAGGTGGGCCTCCCTTTGGGGTTGGCATTCTTCGTATACGGTATCATCGGCATGCTGAACCTTGAGAAGTCCATCTCCAAGCCCGACTTCTTCTGGTACTTCAAGACCAACTTCGAACTGGGGGCGTTCATCCTGATGCTGCTCTTCGCCTTGCTCATCCTGGGCAGGGGGCTGCGGCTGGCCCGAGGGTTCAACCTGCTGAAATGGTTCAGCCGTGCGAGCCTCACCATCTACATGCTTGAGACGACCACGTCCGAGCTATTGCGGATGATAGGCCTGAAAGTTTTCCCTGGCTGGAACGAGACGATAAACGGATGCCTGCTCTTCGGGGCCGCCAACATAGCCTTGTGGGCCTTCCTGCTGGCGTTATGGCAGAAAGCCGACTTCAAGTACGGCATCGAGTACTTCTGGGTGCTGCTTTTCAGGAGGCTCGGCAAGCCCTCCACCAAGCTGGAGGGGTTGGGTTCATAGCCTGGAAAGAGTCGATAAGCTGCCTGGACTTCAAAGGAGGGCTCGGCACGTCTTGCTCTGCCGAGCCCTCCTTATGCTCTTATGAGACTATATTGTTATCCTGTTCCCGGTGGAGAGGTAGTCAATCCTTACCCCCATCATGTCCTTGAGCTGTCTGTACGCTTCTTCGCCAGTGCAGTGGCAGGTGAAGCATTTCGACCCCGTCGCCAGGAGTTCCCGGGCGATTTCGGCGACTATGATGGGGGATTCGCACGTATCGTTCGATTTGTTGTAAAGATGGAAGCCCCCTATAACCACATCCGGGAAACCGCCGGTTTCCCTTTTGTACTTCTCTATGATGTTGACTATGCCTTTATGGGCGCAACCTGCCAGGAGGACCGTTCTCCCTTCTTCTTTGACGACCAGGTTCTGCTCGTGGGAGAAATCGTCCCTTACCATCTCTTCCCCTCGCTTCATAAGAAGGCTGTCGTTCCCTGAAGGGTTCAACCTTCCTGCCTTCACATCCGAAAACAGCCAAAGCCCGTCGTCTATCCTGTATGAGGCATCTACATAGACGAAGCGTCCCTCATCAATCAGCTCTTTGTCCAAACCTATGTAGGCCACTTCCCCGCCGGGCCTTGAGGCGTAATGGTCCTGGAATGCCTTCCTGTTTACATAGATCTTCGCCTTTCCGTTGACCTGGATGAACTTTTTGAGGCCGCCGCCGTGGTCGCTGTGTCCGTGGGATATCACGGCAATGTCGACCTTCGATAAGTCTATGCCCATCCTCTCAGCGTTCTCTGCGAACATCTCGCCTGCTCCCGTGTCGAAGAGCAGCTTATGCGTCCCCGTCTCGATGTAGAGGCTGAGGCCGTGCTGACAGCCGAGTTTCGGGTCATCGGACCTGTTTTCCACCAATGCGCTTATGATCATTTCAATTACCTGCCTGAACGCCAGACTGTGACTTCTTCAAACATGCGCCGGTGCCGCTGCCTTAGCAGTACTCCTTGAGTATCTTACCCAGCTTCGTTATCCCCTCTACGATTTTCTCGTCAGACATGCACGAATAGTTGATCCTGCAATGGTTCCTCTCTTCATTAACCGGGTAGAAGCTGGCGCCGGGCACATAAGCCACCTTCACTTCGGGAAGCGTCCTTTCCTTCATTAACCATGTCGTATCGATGTCCTTCTGGAGGGTGAGCCAGGTGAACAGGCCGCCCTGCGGATCCGTGAAGGATACGTTCTCCGGGAATTCCGACCTTATCGTCCTGAGCATAAGGTCCTTCTTCGCCTTGTAAGCCTTCCTTATGCGTTCGATGTGCTCGTCGATGTCGTACATCTCCATGAAGCGGTCCGCCGCGTACATGTTCATCGTGGAATTCTGGGTATCGGCCGCCATTTTCAGCAGACAGAGCTTCTCGGCAAGGTACGGTTCGGCGACTACCCAGCCGAGCCTCATGCCGGGGGAGAGTATCTTGGAGAAGCTGCCCAGCTGTATTACCCTTCCCTGGGTGTCGAAGCTCTTTATCGAGGGCAGAGACTCACCCTCGTACCGGATCTCCCTGTATGGTACGTCCTCCAGGATCATTACGTCGTACTCGTCGGCGAGCTCTACTATCCTCTTCCTGCGTGCCAGGCTCATGGTTATGCCTGTCGGGTTCTGGAAGTCTGGGATTGTGTATATGAATTTGGTGTTCCTGTTCGCCTTGAGCGCCTCTTCGAGCTCGTCCATCCTCAAGCCTTCGTCGTCCATGGAGACGGGCACGTACTTCGGCTCATACGGATTGAAGGCGATGAGCGCCCCTATGAATGTGGGATTCTCGGTGATGATCACATCGCCCTTCTCTATGAACATCTTCGCCGTGATATCGAGGCCCTGCTGGGCGCCCTGTATCATGAAGACGTTCTTGATGCCGCACTCGACGCCTGCCCTCTTCATGCGGTCTGCAAGCTTCTGCCTCAATGACGGCAGCCCCTCCGATGTAGTGTACTGCAGGGCTTTCTTTCCGTCGTTGACCAGCACCGAATCATATACCTTCCTGAGCTGCTCTATGGGGAATATATCAGGGTCGGGGAATCCACCCCCGAATGAGATGACCTCGGGATCGGCTCCAAGCTTCAGAAGCTCGCGTATTGCCGATGGTTTGACCAGTCTCATCCTTTCGGCAAATCTGTATTCCATGGCATATACCCCTCATTTCGAATAGTCTGGCCCTGTCCATCTAATTCTCCGCCGATTCGCCTTTTCCCTTGATACAGGAAAGTGGTTTATGGCGCATTACGGGTCCATGATTTGGTTTGCTGCCTTTTCTGCTGCCGAAAGTTTACGAATGATTAATCAATTAAGGAAATGCCCCCTCGATGGTGTATTATTTAGGGGAAACGTTATGGGAGGTGCAGGTATTATGGGCAAGAGAAAGTGGTCCTACCAGGAAGTTGCCGATTTCAGGAAGAAGACCGGCAGCCTCTTCTATTTCAACCGGGAGGATTCGAACATCTTCGTACCGAAGGCATCGGGCTTCGGCAGGACGCTGAATTTCGCGAATCCCATCTCATGGCTCTTCATCGTCGCAGTCGTCGCTCTGCTGATCTATGGCTCAAGGTTTTAGAATCAGGGATTCTTATTTGACAGCTAGTGTGTAATCAGCATTTTCAGAGGCAATGACATTGATGAACCTCTGTAATGCTGCATAGGCTTCTTTCTCTTTTTGGATCCAAGGAAGGTTCATTCTGCTCTTAGAGCCCCGACGCAAACCTTATCGCCCTTTTGACGTCATCGTCGCCCACTTGCGAGAAGTCCTCGTAGTGCTCGCTTACTGCACTGAAGCCGTCCTTCTCTATGAGCAGCGTGATTATGGAATCTACCAGCGGTTCGATCATCCTGGCTGCCTGATAAGGTATCACCGGCACCGCAACGGTCAACTTGGCCGGATTGCCGGCTTTGAGACCCACGATGGCTGCCTTCATCGTGAGCCCTGTGGCGATGCCGTCATCGACGAGTATGACGGCCTTGCCCTTCACATCGCTATGATGCGACTTGCCGAGGTATTCTTCCCTTCTCCTGCTGATCTCGGCCTTTGCTTTCGCTATCTCATCTTCAAGCCATCTGGTGCCTGCGAACTGCGCCTCCCTTTCGCTGAACACAGGCAGACCCGACTCTGTGATAGCACAGATTGCATATTCCGGGTTCTCCGGGTGCCCGATCTTCCTAGGTATGACCAGATCAAGCTGGGCTTTGAGCTCTTTTGCTATCTCTGCTCCCAGTATCACGCCGCCCCTAGGTATGGCGCATACCACCGTATCCTGCTCATTATATTCGGATAGGATGGCTGCTAGCTTCATTCCAGCTTCTTTTCTGTCTTTCAAAAGCAAATCGCCTATTTCTCCCTCCTCAAATCAGTAGTCGAAACTGGGATTCCTACGGGTCAATTATTGTTCCTGTGTCTGGCACCCTCTTCTTGCTATCCGATGCCGTGACTGAATGCAATTAGCTGCTATTTATTGGTGCAGCATCGCCAATCCATGGTAGAACCCGTCTTAAGGCTTCACAAACAGCGAATCAGAATTCAGTCTGTAGCATCAGGACGTGGGGAATGCGATTATACCAGCAGCCCTGGCCATTGTCATTGTAATCAAACACAATCGGCGCTTGGTAGTGTCCCAGGCAGCATCCTGACCGCCGTACTGTTTACATAATTAAAAACCAGTCCAGATCCAATTTCATTTTAATCAATTTAACTATCATAACACTCATATTCTTAATAATATTATAAGTCCAATGGCAGTCGATGGTAACATTCGCCTCATTTGCCATGCTGCCTGTTGCTTATTAGCCCATTAGCTTTTCCGCACATATATGGGCCTCTTATCTTCCACGCCTGGATTAACAGGCCTTCTTGTTATCATAGTCCAAGTCAGCCGGTATCTTTAAAACGCCAGGTTTACGACGACGCCTGTCAGGACGGCGAATGCCATGACGAAGACCATATAGAGGGCGAACCGCCTTCCTGCCAGGACTATCTTCATAGCTCCCAGGTTCGTTATCTTTGTCGCAGGCCCTGTTATCATGAATGCAGCTGCAGAGCCCAGGCTCATGCCGTCTGTGAGCCAGACCTGGAGA
>Ga0116174_10001238_pt1 | contig 23669 bp, 25 predicted proteins | sample AD_UKC087_MetaG_FD_89801 | JGI IMG/M metagenome (GOLD analysis project Ga0116174, IMG submission 89801) | Active sludge microbial communities of municipal wastewater-treating anaerobic digesters from USA - AD_UKC087_MetaG | ecosystem: Engineered > Bioreactor > Anaerobic > Digestate | place: USA...
ACTTTTCCATTAAGAAAGGTGAATCAATAAACCTGTAGAGACTATCTCTGGTGAGACAGAGAGTAGGTTTGCTATTGATACGCAAATCGAAATGGTGTGCCGTAAGGTAAAAGATAGTCCAGACCACAAACAATTACCCAGTTGGTAGAGAAATCTATAGTGGTATGTAATGAGACTTATGGGTGAACCTGGAGAGGAAAGACCTCTTGACAGATATTGCCGCTTGAAGGAAGATATGAGAGCATGGTATATGGAAGCCAGGGACGCAGGTCTTACACAAGAACAAATTGAAACACTTGAACCATATTATCTTCCTAACTGTGGAGTTCCTTCATCACAGGAAGATATGATGGAAATTTGTATGGATGAGAAGATTGCACACTTTAGTCTTTCTGAAGCTAATGCAACAAGAAAGATAGTGGCTTAATTCTGGGTCACTTTAAATTGGGCAAAATCGGTAAACGCTAAAAATAATTTGATTAAAGTAAGTAATAAAATTAGAAAAAGGAGGTGAAAAGAAATGAATTTTGATTTAAATATTGCAAAAGAAATATTTTATAAAAACGCTATTTTAAGAAAAAGCTACAAAGAATTGTCCAAAGAATATGACTTACATCCATCAACAATCTGTCGTAAAATGAAAAAATTTAAAAAAGATTTTGGAATGAAAGACGATGAAACATATTGTCTACAGACTTATTTAAGGCATTTTCATGGAGAAGAGATAAAAAAAGATTATTTATCTGGGACATCAACAATAAAAATAGCAGAGAAATTTGGATGTAATGATAATTTAATTGCAAAAGTTTTACGAGATTTAGGAGCGGAAATAAGACCAACGGGATATGCAAGTAAAACAGAACAGACTTTGTTTAAAAATATAACCAATGAAATTGAAGCTTATACCTTAGGTCTAATCACTTCTGATGGCAATATTGATAAAAATGGAACAATTAGAATATTTTTAACAGAATCAGATAAATATATCTTAGAAGAAATTAACTTTAAACTTTTAAATGGAACAGGAAAACTGTCAATTGACAAAAAACAAAACGCCAGAGATGTTGCACGTCTTGGTTTTTGCGGAAAAGCAATTTGTAAAAATTTAGCACAATATAATATTGTTCCAAATAAATCTGAGTCTTTAACAAATATTTATATTCTTCCAGAAGAACTTATGAACCATTATATAAGAGGTCTCTTCGATGGAGACGGTGTAGCTTCAAAAAATGGTCAATACATTAGAATTGGTTTTTGTGCAAAAAGGAAAGAATTTGTAGAATCATATCAATCTTTTTTATGTAAAACTTTGTTTATAAGAAAAAATAAAATTTTCAATACTGGCGGTTGTTTTCAGTGTTCATGGAGTGCAAGAGCTGATATTGAAAAATTTTATAATTACATCTATAGAGATGCAACTATCTTTCTTGGAAGAAAGAAAAATAAAATATATACTTACTTAAATAAATAATTCATGCCGATACCGAGGTAAAATAATGGTTTAAAAGCCATTATTCACCGTAACGCATAGTGGTTGAACCTATCTCCTATATGGAATAGAATATAATACCACCACGAGTGTCCGATAATAAAAAAGATGTATGCTGAACTTATAAGAAATTATAAGAATTAGAGGATAAAAAGCCTTTAAGATAACAAAATTGAAGAAGGAGATGAACCAGATTCCTGCTCTTCACGAAAAGTTTGTTAATGCTTGTCCTACAAAGAAGTTTGGCGAATATGTTTGGAAAACAACAATGGGTCCTCAAATGGGATACAGCTTTGCTAAGCCTCACGCTCTTGCATATTCATTCGTTGGTATTCAGACACTTTATCTTGCAACCACATATTCTGATATTTATTGGAATTGTGCTTGCTTGATTACAAATGCCGGTGGTGCAGACTTACTCGACGCAGAAGACGTGGATAGCGATGTAAAAGAAGTTGTAGATACAGACGCAGAAGAAGTTGACGAGGATATTTCTACACCAACAAAGAAAAAGAACAAGAGCGTTAACTATGGTAAGATTAGCGTTGCTCTTGGTAAGTCTAAGAAAGCTGGTATCAATGTTTTGCCACCAGACATCAATAAGTCAGACCTCATCTTTAAACCAGATGTAGAACTGAACGCAATTATTTATGGCTTAAAGGGTATTGACAGAATTGGTACAAATCTTGTTTATGAAATTATTGCAAATCGTCCTTATGCTTCACTTGAAGATTTTATGAACAAGGTTAAGGTTAATAAGACACAGATGGTATCATTGATTAAGGCTGGTGCTTTTGATAACATCTATGGAGACAGAGAGAACACAATGAATTCTTATCTCGAACTTATCGCAGATAAGAAGAAGCGTATCACATTGCAGAACATGACAATGTTGTTTAATAAGGGACTTATCCCTGAAGAGCTTTCATTCGAGGCAAAGGTTTATAACTTCACTAAGTATATTAGAAAGTTTAAGCAGGGTGACTACTACTTCCTCAACCATATTGCAATGAGATTCTTTATGGAGAATTATGATACAGATGTTCTCATAGATATGGTAATCGACGGAGAAGACAATCACGCTTTGATTAAGCAGTCAACTTGGGACAATACTTATGATAAGGCAATGAATCCAGTAAGAGCATGGATGAAGGCAAATCAAGAAGAAATCCTTAACACTCTTAATAGAAGTCTCTTCGAAGATGTTCGTGATAAATATGCGCTTGGTTCAATTGATAAGTGGGATATGGATGCCCTCAGCACTTATTGCCACAATCATGAACTTGCAAATCTTAATAAGAGAGCATATGGAATTGTAGATTTTGAGAATCTTGACCCTGAGCCAGTAATTGCGTCTGAGTTCACAACAAAGGACGGCGGCGTAATTAGAATGTATGAGATTTCAAGAATCTGCGGAACTGTTATTGATAAGGATAAGAATAAGAGTACAGTAGTTCTCTTAACTCCTACAATGCAGGTTGTAAACGTAAAGGTTTGGAAGAATCAGTACGCAAAGTGGGATAGACAAATTAGTAGAAAGAATCCTGATGGTACTAAGACAGTTATTGAAAAGAGCTTCTTCGCAAGAGGTAATAAGCTGATTATAACTGGTATTCGTCGTGATGATGATTTTGTACCTAAGAAGTATAAGAGTACTGCTCTTCCTCTCTTTGAGAAAATTGAGGAGATGGACGAAGAAGGATTCATCACAAAGTCTACAACAGAACGTAAGTTAATGTGAGGATTGATTTTATATGAAAAAATATGAAACTTTGTCTATTGAATAGTTAAAAGAAATTATATAGACCTCTTTATCTAAAAAGAGGTCTGTATAAAAATAGGCTATAAAAGTGGAACAAAATATAATACAATAGTTAATGAGATATCGGATAAAAATAATACTCTATATTGTTTAATTGAATGCTAGGGACATGAACATCAAATTCCAGTATCTTTTTGGGGTGGAGAAGAAAAATTTAAAAAACGTATTAAATACGATAAATTGAAAAAAGATTATTGTTTCTTGCATAAAATTCCTCTGTATTATATACCATATCAAGATTATAATAAAATTGATAAGCAATATTTATATAACTTATTAAATAAAATGGAGGGATAATTATCGCTACTATAGGACTTTATGACATAGATTTACATCACGGGGCATCATTTAGTATCAGTTTGCCCTTGATGCAATCTTACGCAAGGCTTAAGTCAGAAGGACATTAGGTTATTATGATGAAGCCTTACGAAAAAACAGGAAGATACAATCAGATTTTTTACTTTAAAGATAATCCGAAATTGGAGGTTCCGAAGAAACTTATCATCAATCAAGATAAAGGAAAATTTTGTGGTTTTGGCTTTTATGGAACTTCTGGCATCTCTTCAAAGACAATGGAGTTCGCTCCTTCATTCGAACCTTATGACTTATTCAGTAATAAGGTTAAAAACATGACTTTGTATAAGTCAATCAGAAACAATAGTATAATTGATTGGAGAGAGAAAAATTTTGCGGGAGCTAAAGGCGGAGCAGCAATAACCTACGTTACCGATAGAAACTTCCTCGATGAAAAAGATTGGGAAGAAATCTTTGACCACTATGATAACAACATTGATTTCATTCATAGCTTGAAAGTTGATAAATCCGAAGAAGATAAGATGTTTAAACTTCTTAAGAAGCCATATGGTAATCATACAAGAATAGTTGTTCCTTGGCAGATAGACAAAGATAAGTTGATTTATTTATCGTCCTGCCGCGGCGCCGTTTTCAATATCAATGATGCTATGGAATTAACGGCACAAATACTTATTTCAAAGATACTTGATATAAAACTTCCAATGTATTCAACATATGAAACCGACCCATTTATACTTGATTTAATTCACTGGAATAATGCAGGGAGAATTTCTTTCAAAGAATTTCTTGGAGTTAACTGGGACCCGAACAAATATATTACATTTCCATATCGATTAATGCTCCAGCAAGACCCCACAAAAATCACATATGATGAACTGTGTGAGGAATATTTCGTAAAGTGAGATTCTTGACTTTACTAATCAATTATGTTATAATTATAATATAAAGGAGGGATTGATATGGATTATACAAACTTTTCATTAGATGTTTTGAAGTTCGAACTCGAAAAGAAAGAAAAAGAACTTCTTAATGAATCGCTCAATTTATTTACCTACAATCCTCGAATCTCTGAACTCACAAAAGAGATTAAGGAATTATAGGAAGAAATCGACAAGAGGGAGGACTAAATAAATGGCAGAACCAATTAAAATTAACCTTTACGATGACAAGGGTAAGATTAAATCAAAGGAAGATTTCTTAAAGGATATGGAAGACCTTTACGGTCAGCTTGACGACAAAAAGGACGACATAGCCTTTATGGATTTATTTACAAGCCCTGAAAACGCATTTACACCAGACAATGTACTTGATAAGTACAAGTTCATTGAGCGTAAGCTCTATGTAGATGCAGAAATCAATCCTGATATGGCTCAGCACATTCTTGAACGTATTCAGTTTTGGAATGCAGAGGATATGTTCGATAAAACTCCAATCGAGGAGAGACTACCAATTCAGGTTTATATTAACACTCCTGGCGGTTGCTTAACGAGCTCATTACAAATTGTTGACGCAATTAGAAATTCAAAATCTCCAGTTTACACAATTGCAACTGGTGCCGCACATAGTGGTGGATTCTTCATTCTTATTGCAGGACATAAGAAGTTGGCTTATCCAAATGCTTCTTTCTTATTCCATGAAGGTAGTACTGCTATAGCAGGTAACTCAGACAGAGTTGACCAGTTCCATAAGTTCTATGTATATCAGCGTAAACAGTTAAGAAATCTTGTTCTTAACACTACAAAGATTGATAAAAAGCTTTACGAAACACAGAAAGATAAGGATTGGTGGTTCGATGTTAAGAAAGCTATTGAACTTGGTGTTGTTGATGAAACTTGTGGAGATGTAAATGGAGGAATTTATAAAGATGAAGAATCAGATGACTAAAGACGAAAAGAGAGTAAGTGACAAGATTCAGCAGATGTTCGCCATGGTTCCAAATAAAGAATCGCTCGATACTTTTATCGAGCTGATTCTCTTACCAGATAAGGAATTCGACGCCGCATGGCCGACATTCAAGCCAACATTTGAGAACCTTGTTAAGTCAGAGAAGTTCCAAGAGGAACAGCGTAATATCATGAATTCTATTCCAGAGCTTTCAGCCGGCGCAGTTGCCTTAGAAAGAGAAGAGAATCAGAAGTTCATTGATGAAATCTGCGCAGAACCTTCTCTTTCAGCTAATAAGAAAGAGTTCATTCAGATTTTGTTTGGAAGTATTGCTGATATTCATGAACAGCTTATCGACTCAAACAGAACTCAGGTTGAGGTTAAAATCGTAAAGCTTAATCCCGATGCAGTTCTTCCTACCTACGCTCATTCAACAGATGCTGGTGCAGATGTTTCAGCAGTAGAGGAAGTTACTATCCAGCCTGGCGAGACAAAAATCGTTAAGACTGGTATTGCAGTTGCAATTCCTGCGGGTTATGAAATTCAGATTAGACCTCGTTCAGGTCTTAGCGTTAAGACAAAGTTAAGAATTCCTAATGCCCCTGGCACAATTGATACAGAATATCGTGGTGAAATCGGAGTTCCGATTTGCAACACTGGCGATACTCCCTATGCAATTGAAAAGGGAATGAAAGTTGCTCAGATGTTGATTGCTCCAACTCCTATGATTAAGTGGAAGGAGGTTGCAACAACAGAAGAGCTCGGAGCTACTTCTCGCGGCGAAGGTGGTTTCGGAAGTACAGATAAGGCGGCAAACGTAGGATGATTTAAGTGGCTAAACTTAAATACGAAGATATAAAAGCTGAAGTAGAGTCAGAAGGTTGGAAGTTACTTTCTGACTCTTATACTAATCTCAAAACACAAATGAATTTTGTATGTCCTAATGGACATGAGAATTACTTTACAATGGAATACTGGCGCCGCCATAAGCAGTGTCCAATTTGTAAAAGTAATAAATACTATCAGATGAATGACTCAGCACCAAAGAGCAAAGGCTTTAGAATTTTAGCATTTGACCAAGCAAGCATTACTTCTGGCTGGTCTGTTTTTGATGATGAAGAGCTTGTTAAATTTGGTCATTGGGAATCAGAAGGTTCTCATAGCACCGAAAGAATTATGAAAACTAAACACTGGGTTGCAAACATGATTCAGGTGTGGAAACCTAACCTTGTTGTTTTTGAAGATATTCAATTACAGGTTTTCAATGGTGGAGAGTAGGTCGTTACTTTTAAGAAACTTGCTCATTTACAGGGCGTTCTTAAAAATTACTGTTATGAAAACGGTAAGATTTATAAGACTGTGCCGCCTGCCACATGGAGAGCTTTTAACGAAGTTAAGGGTAAAACAAGAACAGATAAGAAAAAGAGTGCTTAGTTAATTGTTAAAAATCTATATGATGTTAATGTAACGCAGGACGAAGCCGATGCAGTTTTAATTGGTCGTTGGGCAGCCAACGATAGAAAGAGAAATACTATGGTACAGTTTGCATAAGAAAACCCCTCACAGAAATGTGAGGGGTTCTTTTTATTTTATGAACGGGTCAAGGAGTTGAAGTTCACCGAAAGTGAGTCCAAGTGGTTCAAGCTCTTCAAGTGAGAAGTAAATGTCTGGAAGAGAGAACTATCTATTATTCATTTCAATAATTTTCAATCCGCACTCTTGTATGCACTCCTTTCTAATCTTGAAGCCGCCGTCCTCTCTGGTAACAAATTTACCTGTATCATCACGTTCGGCATATTGTTTAAGGATGAGGAACTACTGTTCATTAACGTAGCCCTCTTCTTCCTTAATTGCTTTTGATATTTTAATGAACTTGTATTGCGTGTTAATATCAAAAGTCTTCTCCTTTATTTTATCAATTATTGTTGATAAATCCTTTAACTTCTCCGTTGAATAAATCATGACCAGCTTATGCCTCCTACATTGAACAATTCACTAAGTTTAATCTCGTCTTTAGCCGCAGATGATGGACTGTTACTTGAATATACTGTAACATAACAATCTCCTGCATTGAAGGATACAGTCGGACCAGTTGGTGGATATAAATCAATAGTCTGCCAATCAGTATGGTGTCCGTGATTTCTAAACTGAGAAATTCCTTCAATTGCTGAGGAAATCTGTCCTGCCATTCTCTGTACTGCCGCATCAATTGCTTCATAGATAGGACCAGTAGAAGCCCTAATTTGGTCTGAAATATATTGGTCAAGAGTAAGTTTAGTATTATCAGGGTCATGAATCTTACTGAATTTAATGTAAAGATTTCCATCTGCAATTTTCATTTGTGACTAATCAATAGTAATCTTATCAGATACATTTAGAGCATTAGATTCTCCTACGATTGTCCCACCGAAGTAAGCAGAACCATCTTTTAATACGGTAAAGATATTAGCAACGCTATTATTAAGCTGAGAACAAATAACAAATAATCTTTCAGTACCATTACCAGTTGGTTGGTATTCACTATTAGGTAATACTGGGTTGTTAAGATACAAACCTACTTCAGCATTTGTCTAAATTGTTCCACCGCCGCCTTGGCTTCTATCTAAATAATATTCTCCTTCTACCTCATAGGCATGGAGTGGAGAAATATCTACATAAGAATCATTATGTCTTTCAAAAATATGTCCATAAGTTAAATATGAATAAGTATCAGAAATTACTGGAGGTACGTTTGTGTATCCTTTGTAAATTTTAATTTGTTGTGCTGTTGATACATTATCTGCGCCAGTCAGATTCATGAAATAGTCTTGTGCATTACCATCATCTAAGTCAGAAATATTAAAATAGTAAATTACAGTGTTTATATTTGTTGTTGTATTTTTCACTTCAACTGCAATTCTGTCTTGTATCTTTTTATTGAATGAAGTCTCTACTGTGCCACAGAAAAGATTTGTTTGTGGTGAAGTTATTGCGTTTACTTTTTGGTAAATAGTATCAGTTCCGTCTCTCTTAATTGTTAATTCAGTTAATGACTCATTATTCATAATATATGTCGCAATCATTTCATTTGTTAATGAAGAAGTAGAAGCTTCATAATATTTATAAGTAATTGATGGGTCGTCTGGGTCTACGTAGGTAGAAGAAACCAAACCTTGAATTAAATTAAGTGTTGGAGAATAGATAAATCTACCATTGTCAAAAGCATTAAGTTTCTAAGTGAAACTATCACCTTGTGACTTTTCAACCTCGGTACTGTTACTTACGAACATTTCACCGATAAGCTGCAAAATAGCACTATCTCTATCTGCACCAGTTGTTGTTGAGAAGATTACGTCTCCTTTGTTATTGTAAAGGTAGAAGCCAATGTCATCTCCGAGGTCTCCCTCTTTCGACATTTTACCTTTCTCGCCAGTAAATGAATATCCGGCTCTTAATCTAATATTACCATCAGATACAATACTCAAACCGTATTTGTTAAATATTGCCGCGTCATTGATGTTTGAATCATCCGTTGAAATTGCTTGTGGGTCTCTGTATGCTACGATACCATCTTTATCCCATGCGAAATAAATATATGAACCATCTGCAATTCTGATTTTACCAGCGTCAAGTGTACCAACTTTAATATAGTCGGCATTGATACCACTTGGTCCAACACCAACGCTCCAGTGCTGTCCACCATCATTGGAGAAGTATAAACCTTGACCATCAAGCTTATATTTATTTGCATGGTTGTTAATATCACTACCACTTGTACCAGTATTGTCAACTTGAATATTATCTTCCTGTGTATCAAGAAGTGTTAAGTCGTTTGTATCAAGTGCGCCCTGAAGGCTTGAAGTTGTAATATTCTGCAATGATGTAAAGTTTGATGAACGTTTATAAATATTCTCATTATATGTTAATGACTGGACTGAAGCTGTAACCTGCTGGAATAAGTCTTGGAATGAGGTTGTGAAGTTCTGAACACCAATAGTGTCCTTACTTGGGTCATCAAGACCTTCTGAAATTGAAGAGCAAAGAACCTTCAATCTATTTGGAAGTCCTGTGTGTTTATCATAACCAAACATACCAATATCTTCAACATAAGTAATATCAGCTAAATCAAAGTCGTAAATATCCCCATACTCTTCACTAAGCGGCACAAGGTCAATAACAGAAATATTATAGCTAATCTTTGGAATAGCTCCGTCTGCCGCGACATCAAGTGCACCGGAATAATAAGCGTTATCAGTAAGATAGTTACTATCTGACCAAGTACCTTCCTTTAAGTAAGGCTCATATTTCTTATAGAAAGCAGTAGAAATCTGATTGATAAGTTTAAGGTAACTTGCACGTTCTCTCTACCATTGCTGAATCTGTAAGTATTCACTATTGAACTGACCAAGAATACCCTTTGTATAATTATGTAAATCAATCCAATATTTCTTACTCTCTTCAAGGTCTATAATGTGATTAAAGAACTCTATAGGAGTCATATCTGGTGTTATTGGTGTACCATGACTGAAGCATGGAGCATCCCAAATGTCTGAGTTATCATCACAAACACCATCTGTATAGAATGTCAAATCAATAAGCTTAGCAAGAATAGATTGCTATTCAGCCAATTTGACTAAATAGTTTTGATATGCTTTCTACTCTTCAGGACCGCCTTCTGCCATTTTATACATTTCCTTATATTTATCAAGCTGTTTCTTAATCTTAAGCATTTGCTCCTGTGCAGTAATGATACCTTGATAATTAACAGTAAGATTTGCTTCAAGTTCTGTATAAGATGCATCTTTAAGATTGATAATCTTATTACTCAATTCATCATATCTTGTATTGTAATATCCAAGCTGATTTAAGAAGCCGGCAGGAATTTCATCCTTCACGAGAACTCTTGAAGTAGGTTTAACACCATAAAGGTCTTGCTCTACTTCGTCTGCATCAAGCATTCCTTTTTCAACATAGTAACTAAGGTCAACAATATAGCTGTCCTTTGAAGGGTTGTCTTCAGCAGTTTTGATTGAACACAAACCAGTTTTTGAAAGGTCACTATCGACATCAAGTACATAGAGCTTTGTTACAATCTTGTCGCTTACAATACTTCTACTAATATCTTTCAAGTTCTTTTCATATCTAAAACCAAGCTTGTTTTCTCTACCCTTTTCTGTGATGTAGAAAACCTTCTTTAAATAGTTTCCATCTTCGTCTTTAATAACTGAACCATTACTCTTATGTTCAATATAGAATTGTGGGTAAACTTCAAATACTTTACTTGTCTGCTGAATGATATTAAAACGATTTGATTTGTTAATACTCAATGTTCTAATTCTTCTGTTATGTTTTTCAGTCTTAAATCTGAAAGGACAATAACCAAATTTCTGATAGAAGCATATATGTCCGCTGCCGTACTTACAGTCATTAGCATCTATATCTGCGTCTTTATTATAATAAGAACATCTATTCAAATCAATATAATTTGTAAAAATTTTACAATCATCCGATGTGCAATGAGCTGCATCAAGAGGTAATGAATCGGTTTTGATATCTTCAATATCGCTACTTAAAAATTCTTTCTTACCCATTGTATCGCAATTAACAATACGCTGTTCATTTTCAACTTGTGTAGTTGCTTGTAATTTTTGAATGTAGTAGTGCTGATATTCATAAGTTGAACCAAGCATAATATCGTCTTCAAAAATTATCTGGCAATGAATATTCTTTTCCTTTGAAGTTCCCTCAGTAACAGGATATTCAAAAGGATTTGTTTTCTCTGCAACAAGAATTCCTTCGTATGTAACAGGGGTTGGCTCTCCGGTAATACCCTTAGGCGACCAGAACAAGTCTCTACCACTATATCTATAAATAGCTTCATCTGTTGAGAAACTATCAATACCCTTTGTATAAGCTTCAAATAAGTAAAGTTTCAAAAGAATAATTCTTCCTTCACTTTCGATAACAAAGTAAGGGTTTTCAATATCATGAGTTGGCTTAAATAAAACAAATTTTGTTTTAGGCTCTTCAGGAATAATAATATTCTTTTGTTCATTGTCAGCATTACTGTGTTCCCAGTCAAAAACAAATTCAGTATCAAGTAAATCTTCTGCATTGAATTTGATAACATTTCCACTTAACTGATAGTTTCCTTCTGATACAAGAGAGCCTTTAGCAAGTTTTAATTTGAATGTCTATGCAACTTCGTTTGACTTAGGAATAGCTTGGACACCAAGGCAATAAATTTTTTCTTTTTCGATTATCTTATCTTGACCGATAATACCGAAATTGATAATAGAAGTACCAGATGTAACCTGAGTTTTCTTCGGCTCTTCTGTTTCTTGGTTATCTCTTCCAAGCATAGTATTACTTTCAACTACTGTAACATTATCATCCCACTTACCAGTATCAATAAAGAAAATAACTCTATCCTAACTATCAGGGAGGATTGTTTCAATTTCAGTTGTTTGGTTAATAGTAAATGGAGCTTTCTTTGTATCATAATTTTTTGTAATAAGTGACTTATAGAAATAGTCTCCTTTATCACAAATATATTTAAAGCAAACACGAGGCTCGCCATCATACTCTCTTGAAGTTTTTATGTAGATTTTAGTACCAATAATATAAAGTACTCCTGCGTCAATAAGAGGATTGTAGTAATTATCAGTAAAGCTACCGCTTCTTTTACTATCATATAAGTTTCCAGCTTTATATCTATCGCTACCAATAGAAATAGTAGCACTTCCAAGTTGACAGTTTTCTACATCATCATGAGTAATATACCACTTATATGCAACTTCTGCAACTGTAGGATAGAACATTAAGCTTGAAGAACTAATTGAAGTATCATCAGAATCTTTAATAACACCTCTCTGAATTACCTTTGGAGTTGTAAGAAGAGAATCATCTGTTAAATAAGCCATAGGAGCCCAACCATCAACAGAGTCCATCTTAATGCCATTTTGTACAAGGTTTCTTGCAAGCTGTGGAATTACCTGACGAGTTTCAAGTTTTGAACAAACTCTATACTATTTGCCGTCAGAGGTTCTTTCGCCCTCTTCGTACTCCCAATCTTCATTAGTATATTCTGCAACAAAGTCATCTGCATGGCAGTTATATACAGTAGTGTACTGGTCAATCTCTTCTGAAATGTTAATCTCGATTCTATTTGTAATAGAGAATTTCTTACCTTTAACAATATAGTTTCCGTTAACATCGCTAAGATAACCGTCATAAATTACACATTTAGTACCGAGAGACTCAAACTTATTTGTAGGGCTAGTATTCTCTTTTAAGTATCTAAATGTATGACTAATTGCAGGAGCTGCAACATCGGCAGAACCGAGAACTTCTGCATGAACAAGTCTTGTATCCTCAAAGATATACCACCATTCTTTAGCCATTGAAACTGCGCTATTCCACTGGTCCAATGTCATAAAAAAAGTGTAATCCTTATTCATGATAACTCCGCCGTCGTCAAGTTCAAGCATAGCAGTTTTAGGAATTGCATAGAACTGGATAATTGTTCTTGGGTCAACTGATTGTGGTGCAAGAACTATCTTTCCATCTATTTCAATTGCTGTTTCGGTCGCCGCCCTGTCATATTTAAGTAAACCGTCAAAATCAGGCTCGTCTTGACTACCATAACAAAATCCAAGGCAAGAATAAGGAACATAGATGTAACCATCATTGTCAATATTCTCATGGAACTCTTTAATTAACTCATTACGAGGTTCACCAACTTCTCTATACTCATCCCAGAAATAACCTCTGGATAAGTCATCGCTTAACTCAACAAGCCTTGTATCGCCAGTGAAAGCATTAGTAATGCAATCAACACCAGTGTTCTCAGCAATTTCATCTCTCTGTTCTTTTTCAAGTTCAAAGTTCAATTTATAACCACTAATGAAACCACCAAAACAACTTACAGGAATACGATAAAGCTTTTCTTCCTTATATTCTGTAAAGTCGCCCCAGTTATTCTCAGGGTGGTATTGCCAGATACTATCCTCAAGAGTTTCCTCTGTGAAAGTACCAATTTCTTCAACATTATTGTAAAGGTCAGTATCATAAATAATACCGTAACCATTTCTTGAAAGCTCGTCGATAAAAGCATCGGTACAAGTAAAGGACTTCATATAGCTCTTGAACTGTTTCTTATCTTCTACTTTCTTAACAAAAAACTCAAACCATCTGTTCTTGTAGAAAAGTTTGAGTTTAGTTTCCGGTGCAATTAAATCTGCAAATTCATTATGGACATAATCGCCCTTTAAAGAATCGAAATATCTATCAGGTAATTGGAAAGTAAGGGTATTAGTACCCTTAATTTCCCTTTTAAGAACAATGTTAGTTGCCCTGCCTGGATAAGACATGTCGTGGGCGCCAATAATGACGCCCTTTTCTTCAATTTTAGAATTACTTCCATTGAGCTTTTCTACCCAAACAGAAAGCTCATATAGTCTTTTCTAAATTGCCATTGTCTCACCTCACTTAATAGTACAAAGGTGTATATTTAATCTGTAATTTATTTAACATATCTGCGACTGCCCAATAAAGTGGAGGGAAGTTTGCCCACATATAGTTGCAAGCATACCACCACCAGTCACTAATATCATTGTTAATACAACGTAATGGCAAACCAGTTACATCATAGTCATCGATATCAGGACCTCTACCATCTGTTTTATCTGGGTCTGTCCATACTCCCTTCATTGAAGTCCAAGAATAGTAAAGTGCGATTGCCGCCCACATACTATTCAAAATTCTTAAGAAGGTATATTCTGCATCGTTTTTAAATTTCTTATACATACTAATACCAAAATAATTCCTGCCGCCATTCTATGTTAATTTGTTAATTTGTTTTTCATACCATACCTTGAATTTAAGAAGTTCATCAACAGGTAATTCAGTACCAAATTGTTCATTTCCATTTCTTGAATAGCCTTCTAAGTTTTCAGCGGGAATAATTTTAAGGATATCTTCTTCGGGATAAATCTTAAAGAACTCTTCTCTTGCAAGATTAAATATGAAATCAAAGAGCTGCTGTACTTCTCTCTTATTCTTATTCAAGTCGCCGCCATAGCCCCAGTCAAATGGTCTTGCGTCTTCCCATCTCTTGCCGCCCCACAAGGACTCATCAACAACAGGCTCAACACAAATAAGTGACCAACCAGGAGGAAGTTTAAACCATTTACCCTTTGTAATGGCGTCATTCATAACAACCTTATTTGGCTTATAAACAAATTCCATTCCATAAGGATTGGCTGTTGTATAAAGCATACGAGTATCACTATTTAAATAGTAATAATCATCAAGCAAGTCGTTAATAAAACCGTTAATACCAATTGTTGTATCAAGAGTATGAATAAGCTTTGAGTAGTTGCCGCTTTCTTCAAGTTTATCTCTATCTTCTATTGTGTATTTTCTTCTCTCACCAGTAAAGACTTTATCATATCCTTCGCCAACTGCGTCAAGGAAAGCTTTAACAGTCATAACGCCAGATAAAGCCATTTGGTCAATTTCCATATAGTCTTCTGTTATCCACTCTGGGAGCTTGTAACCATTGAAAATATCCTAATTGTAGTCGAGGTCTCTCATATCTGAGCCAATATACTCAGGAGGATTATTGATATAACTATCAATAAACTTGTCAATTAACTCCTCAACATCTTTATCGCTATAAGGTGGAGTAGGATGTAAGTCTTTCTGAGTTTTCTTAATGATAGGAGCAAATTCTTTAAGAAGCATCTTTAATGTTTCCCAATAAAGTTCATACTCCTCTTCTTCTGTAATACACTCAGCAAGTAGCTCTTCATAGCGGTTTGCGATTTCAATACCTCTTTCAAAATCAAGGTCTTTATAAATCTCTCTATATTCAGTACCGTTAACACTTGCAACATCATATGTTGTTACTCGTCCATTAGTATCAATATCAGCGAAATATTTAATAAAATGAGCAAGAGGATTATCCATATCAGTTACATATACCTTCCCGTCTTTCTCTTCTAAAATATCTTTTGCTAAAGCAAGATATCTATTATCAGCAACCCAAGCACCAGTAGGGAGCATATCTCCACGCCACTGGATTGTTTGCCAGTAAAAGAGTTTAATATAGTGACCAAGTTTTTGTCTTGGAATTGGTTCAACATAGTAACAATGATGTGGATGTGCCTTACCAAGACCTTCAATGCTATCGCTCATAATTACAGAGGCAATAACTCCGTTATCAAGGTGAAGGTTAAATCCAACCTTATCTGCGTCTTCTGCAATAAGAGCATTATATGTATCTTCATCAAGATTTTCAAAAGGCTTATCAGAATAAGAATATTCATTGCCGCCCCAGTCTTTATCAGCAGGCATTTTTCCTTGCTTAATAAGAGCAATTACTTCGTCTTTTGTATAAATGTTATGAACACCTTGACCATTAAGAAGACCCGGCTTCTGAATAGCGGGGAATACTTCAGGATGAATTCCTTCAATAGTCTTAATCATTTCATCACGACTAAGTGTTCTTCTCTTGAAATATTTAGTACCATATTTATAAGGCTCATTATCTTCCTTATAATATGTTGTAAGTCCACACCAATCAACAGCATCTTCGATACTTAAACGTTCAACATTGAAACGTCTAATTCTAAACCTCGTGCCGCCGCGGCAAGACCAGAAACTTCTCTTATTCTCGTCAAAACGAATCTCCCATTCAACTGGAAGGTCGCCAGGATTGTAAACTAACATACGAGAACCAATCATTGCTCTTGATGTATGGAAACCTTTCTCCATATTAACGAAATCTGTCTTTGAATATTGTGGAAGATACATAAGTTCCTTATCGAAGTCAAGTGTAGGAGTATAAAGTAGCTTTGCAGTATCTTCCCATTCAGGAACATTATCCCAATAACTTCTTACGTCGATAAGTGTCTTTTCTCCCTAATCAGTATCAAAGAAAAGTTCTCCTTGTTCAACTTGGTCATATGTAGGGAAACCAGTTTTCCAAGGAATATCATCATTAGGCTCCCATCCTCTATCATGTCTATTCTGATGGTCATTATCTCTAAGCTGAGTATTCTCAATATGCTCAGGAGTTATACCACCTTCATAGTCACTTGGATTGAGATTATACTGATAGTTAATATCCTCTGGCAGATGTCTTACTTCAGGCTTATCCTTTTTACTCTTAACGAAAGTCTAATCGCTGTAAGCTTCCTAAATAATACACTTAGGAGGATTAAGTGTATAATAATCTGCCGCCCTTACAATGTATTTATCAAATCCGAATGCGTAAGGGAAATAACAAACAAAAACGAGTTTACCTGTACCCTTGTAAACTCTCTCACTTGTCTCTTTATCTGTGAAACAAAGAGACTTAAATTCTGGCTTTGACTTAATCTTCGCTCTCCATGTTTTATATGGCTCCTCATCGAAAACTAAATCCTATAATTTGTCAGTTGCAAATAGCTATCTAATCTTTCTGTAAATTTTTTCAGAAACATTGTCAAAAGCCAAATTGCAAGTAATCTCTCCGTTTTTATAAACAGAACCAAAATAATACTGTCCATCGCCGCCAGGTACATCAACTGTTGTATCAGTAGGCGCTGGGAGGATTCTTGGCTCATATCTATCAGAGGTACTTACGACTTCCAATTGTAAGTCACTTGTGTGAATCTTACCAAAACGAAAGCCCTAAAAGTCTTTAATTCTCATTATCCATCACCCTTTCCCAATGATAACTGGCAAAAGTTTTCTATCTTCCGTTTAGACAAGAACTAATATTGCTCATATTTTTATATCCATAAAATTCTGAAGCAGCCTTTTGACTTTCAAAAATTTGTCCAGTTTCCACACATCTTACTTTATTTTCATTTTTCTTCGCACGACGTTCAATACCAGTGCCATAATTTACATTTTCTTTGCAAGTCATCCATTCTAAATTCTATAAATTATTATTTAATTTATTTTCATCTTTATGATTAACCTGCATTTCTTTATATTTTTCGTGGGGATTATAAGTCATTAAAACTAAACGATGAACATAATGAGCAATCGTTCTTCCGTCTTTATGGAGTATAACTTTGTAGTATCCATCTTTAGTAATGCACGACTTAAGATATTTTTTTCTATGATAGGTATAAACTTGACCATCATCGGTGATTGCATATTTACCTTCATATCCTGGAATGTCCTTTATCATTTTCCTCACCTCACTTTTCTTTATTATACCCTAATATGCGGGTAAAGTCAAGCTTTCATCTATTATAATGTAGAAATTGGCTGTTTCTGCTCTAATAAAGAAAGGGGCTTAGTTACCTAAGCCCCAATCTATTACATTCCCAACGCTTTCTTGGTTACCGGAGCGGCACCAGGTTTAACTGAGTTGCTGTTGAAGGATAACATTTGTACCCTCAGGACGTGCAACTTCTACGATTTCTTCCTTAACTCTCTCAATCATCTCGTCAATATCAGTCTCAGAAGAGATATGGTCGATATTGAGATTTATTTCAACATTGACGTCTCCGCCATTGTTTGTAACAACTGATGTGTTATCTGTGTCTCTATCCATCCAAGGAATGTCTGCAAGAATCTTGGCTGCGTTACCGATACGCTCTGTATCTTCTGGTGAAAGGAATGCTTCAGGTTTGTCGAATGAACCATCAACCCAAGCTGGACCAGTATAATCTACAAGTCCTCCTTCTCTGTACTTAAATACAGACTGAAGTGAAGTATCAGCAGCAATCATACGCTCCTTAATGTTCTTGTAAAGTTCAGCTATGCTGAGCTTTGTTGAACCATTATCCTTAGTTGTTGAAAGACCCATTGAAGAAGCAACTCTTGAAAGTTCATCTTGAGTTCCTCCTCTGTAAAGTTTCTGAACATAATTTGCAAGTTCTGCATGAGTTGTTGAGCTGTTAGCACCAAATGAAATTTGACCTCTTTCAATACCACCACCATTATTATTGATAGAGTAACCCATACCATTCATAGCATCCTTTACTCTTGTCCAGTCGAAAAGATTTGCGTGATATGAAGTATCAGTTGAAGCAGGAACATCAGGTGTTGAAGTGTCAAGACCAGTTCCGCCACTTGCTTCCGCCTGCTGAGCGGCACGAAGTGCTTCTGCAGCAGCATTAGCTGCGGCGCCACATTCATTGAGCTTTTTAATAGCCTCTTGTAATGCAGCATCTGCGTCGTTAATGGCTTTAATTCCCTTTGCCATATCTTCTTCGAACTTTTGAGTTGTTTCGTCATAAGCACGAGTAACTTCAGTTGAGAATGTTTCGGCTGTTTCAGTAACAATTTGTGCAACCTCATCACCAGTAATCGTTGTAGTATCTACAACAAAATCGCCAGTTTCCGAAGCGGCATCCATTGCCATCATAGCCATATATTCTGTTGCACCCTTATATGTCTCACCATACTGCTGAAGTTTTTCTTCCTGCATAGCCAAGGTTAACTCGGCGTATTCAGATGAAAGACTTGACAAAAATTGAGCATATTCATCAGCATTCTCAAATGAGTTTGCCAATCCTTCTGCTTGTGTATTCCAGTAAAGTGTATTTTCAAGAAGTGCTTCTTTAAGTTCGATTTCACTATCACGAAGTTCTTGCTGTGATTCATAAAGTTCTGAAAGTCCGTCAATAACTTGGTCGATTGCTTCATCAAGAAGGTCTTCCCTATCTTTCTGAATTTCCTCTTCAAGTTTACGAGTTTCAAGTTCATTAGCACCAGAAGTATCTCTCTGCATAAGTGAAAGTTTCTTTTCTTTCTTTGCAAGGTCTTCGTATTTACTTTCCTAATCTCTAAGTTTTCTCTGTTTCTCAATAGCATCTTCAAGTGCGCTAATGTAATCATCATCAGCATCCTTCATAGAGTCGTATTTGTCCTTAAGGGCATCTACTTCATCCTGATAGTGTTGTTTAAGTGCATCAGCAAGCTCTTTCTGCATTGCTGTAAAGTTCTTAAGAGCCGCTTTGCGCTCCTCTTGAAGTTCCTTTTCAGCCTTGCGAACATTGACCTCAGACTTCAAAAGTTCCTCAGAGTATTTATTATATGTAGAAACCTGCTATTCAAGAAGGTCTTTAATCTCGTCAGTGAATCTTGATTCATTGATAAGTCTCTGGTCAATAATATATTTTCCAGTTCTTGAATCCTTCTTAGCATAATCATCAAAGTTGATTGTGGTCTTTTCACCAGTCATTGCATTTGTATATGCATAACTACCTTCCTCAATCATCTTTGCGTAATTCTCAAGACCACTCTGAATTACTTTCTACTTAGCTCTTTCTTCTGCAAGAAGATTATGTGTAGCCACAGTATATCTCTGAAGTGCCGCAGTTGACTCATCAGTAGATGTAGCGTCTTCCATAAGTTCCTTTGAACGACTAATTTCATCATTAAATGATTTAATAGCTTCATCGTAATTATATAAGAAATCAAGTGAAGATTTACGATTATCTGAGCCGTAAAGTAAGTCATTGTATTCCTTAAGTTTTTCATTTAAGGCTTCTTGTTTATCAGCAACATCTTTAAGAGCCTTAGCATACTCTTCGTCTGCCTTAGTCTTTTCTTCAGTTGCTTTTTTAACATCACCAAGTTTACCTTCAGCTTCAAGTAAACCTAAATTGAAGTTTCTAAGAGCTGCAGCGTTATACTTGTCTCTATTTTCAATTTCTTTGTTCATTGACTCGATTGTATCACCGAGTAATTCACTTGATTGCTTCATTGGCTCTAATTGAGCCTTAAGAGCATCAATTGTTTCTTGACGTTGGTCATTGGTTATCTTTGTGATGTATTTAGTTTGATACTGGTTAAATTCTGCCATGTCCTTACCAGTAATCTGAGCCATGATTTTAGCAATCTTAACCCATGTTTCAAGGACAGGTTGTAATTGATTATTTATGTCAGCTTCGACAGTGACCATATCGCCGCCGTTCTCAAGAGAAACTATTTGAGCTTCAATTTGCTTAATCTGAATGTCAAGTTCATTCTTCTTAAGGATTGTCTTATTTCTCTCTTGAATTAACTGCTTTTCACCGGCTTTAAGCTGGTCCTCATAAAGCTGCTTAAGCTTTTCTTGGTCAGTAGTAATTTTACCATTGGCATCAATATCGAAGTAATCATAAGCGTTAAGTTCAAGTTCTGAAAGATTCTTGATAGCATCTTGGAATGTCTTAAATGATACAGCACCGTCTTCTGTAATATCCTTAACTGCGTCTACTATTGTATCTCCAACGTCTTCAACCTTATCCTTTAAATCATCAAGCTGTTCAACAAACTTATCTAATTCAAGCTCTGTATCAATACTAATATCAAGTGCGCCATACTGCTCAGCATATTTAGCCATTTCATCAAACATTGCTTCGGCACCAGTAATGCCGTTTTCTTTCATAGTTGCAATGTATGAATCTCTAAATGTCTTAAATGATGCAGGGTCAGTATACTTAGACCAGTCAATCTGCATATAAGCAGCCCAGTCTTCTTCCTTAATACCATTTTCTTTTAAAACGTCAAGTTGCTTATCAACAAGCTGTTTAGCTGAAGCCTCAACCACGCCGCTATTGACGACACCATCATAAGCTTCTTTAAGCATTTCAGCTGTACTAATCTTAATACCTTCAGCTGTCTTACCATAGATATTTTGAATATCTGTTTGTAACTGCTGGAGTTCAGCTTCGGTTGTTTCATTTGCAAGACCACGAACTTCTTTCTTAGCATCTGCATCAAGACCTGATTCCTTAAGTTGGTCATTAAGAGTATTCCACATTCCAAGTCCTTCTTCGATTGTTCTATCTTGGAAGTCCATTTGCATTGTAGTAACTTGGTTAATGAGTTCAGGTGAAGCATTTTCATATCCAGCTTCCTGATTTAAGTAGGCTTCATTAAGTTCTTTGTAAAGTGCTTTCTCAATGTTTCTAAAAGTCTCTTCGTCCTTCGCACCCTTGTCACCAAAGAAATCTTCATATGAACTCTGGTCTGTAATACCCCACTTTTCAGCAAGACGCTGTGCATCACTTGACATTGCATCATATGCATCAGTAAAGTCGTTTTCTCTACCCCAAGAACCTTCTGCGACTTCATTATACATATTTGCGGCGGCAGCAACAATTTTCTTGGCTTCGTCATTGTCTTGTAAACCAAACTGTTCAGCCATCCACTCATAATGCTCTTTGGTATCTGAATAGTTTCCTATTGCGTGGGATTTCTTCAAATTGGTCCAATCAACGTTCATTCCATTTTGTTCATTTGCCTTAAAGATAGCTCTGATTGTCTGTTCGGTATCGCTCTTATCGGCATAAAGTTCTTTACTATATACGCCAGTTACATCAAGATATTCAGCAAAATGATTAAAGCTCTCTGCCGCCACTTCAACACTTTGACGCATTTCATCAGCAGCATCTTTAAATTTATCAACAACCTCGCCCTTACCAGACATGACGTAGTTCCAAGCATCAATTATCTCTTGACGAGACTCTTTACTCTTGGTTACATAATCATCACCATCTTCAGCAAGTTTATTAGCAAAGTCGCTAAGCTGTTCGCCCCATCCATTAAGTACGGCATAACCATTAGCATCAGTGGTCCAAATTTCCTCATCAGCAGATTTATCAAGGTCTCCACGAGACATTTTCTTGAAATCTGTTATTTGAGTCTGAGCATTGACCTTTATACCCATTGCTGTTTCAATTTGAGTTAAACCACTATAATCATCAACAGCAGTCTAAGCACGAAGCTCTTCTAAAGTTGCCATTTCTAACAACTGTTTCTTCTTGCTTATTTCTTCATCAAGCTTTTTTAATTTCCTATCTTCTAAATCATTATAAAGTGAAAGTAAACTATTCTGTTCATTTTCATAACGAATCATTTCAGGATATTCTGACTTAATCTTTTCAGCCAATTCAGCCATTTTATCCTGTTCTTCTTGAGTCTTTATTCTCTTCTTTGCTAATTCATTATATTCATCTTTAAGTTCAGTAATACTCTGCTTTTCATCTTCTAATGACTTAAGTTCTGATTTTGCTTCACTCTTTTTAATCTTAGCTTTTTCAAGTTCCTTATTTGCTGCAGCGAGTTGTTCAGTAGCAGACGCCGCTTTCTTAGACTCTTCACCTTGTTTTATAATCCAAGCGAGTAACAATGCTACTGCGGCAACGGCACCCATAACTGCTACAACAAGTAATGCGGCACCCATAGTAGCTGCAACTTCAGCAGCAAAACAGCTCCACCATGCGGCGGCTTCAGTTTCTGCGGCAGCGGTCTTCATACCAGAGGCAATAGCAGCCATTGTTGCATTTGCAAGCATCTAAATAGCTGACAATGCAAGCATTTTACCGAATGAAGAAAGCGCTTCAGTACCACTCATAGTTCCATTTACGAAGCCTGACATTGCCATTACTGCGATAGAGGTTGCGGCACCAAATGCCTGTTGAGTAAGAGCAGTTTTCTGCTCCATCTTATCAAGGTTTTTAAGTTCTTGTTGAGCATTTTGTTCTTGAGTATTAAGGTCTCTAATTGCATTAGCCTGTCCCTTAATAGCGTCTCTTGCTTGCGGACCATTCTGAGCTTGAAGTCCCATTGCACGAGCGAGACGAACAGAAGCTTCTTCATAATTTAATACTTCGCCAGTTGCGGCTTGAACTTCCTTTCTATAAGCCATTACCATCTGGCTTACTTGCTGATTATCTACAACAAGTTTGATAATCTTTGGAGTTGCTCCAAGCTCATTTAATTTATTGTTAATATCAGTAAGCTCGCTATTTAATCTTGCTCGCTCAACCTGAATATTGATTTTAACACCATTTTTCTTCTGAGTAAGAGCTTCACTAATCTGAGTACCAATCTGTTTGATTGTACCCTTACTACTCTTAATTCCCTCTAAGAAATTGTGGATAAAGCTCCTAGCCGCCCAAATAGCGAATGGAGCAATAGCGAGTGTTTCCTTAAGATTGACATTTTTAATTCTATCTAAGAATGCGCTTAATGAGTCGATTGCGCCCTTAAAGAAATCACTGTCAAGAGTCTAAACTCTAAACTCTTCCCACTTAGTAGAAAGCTGATTAAGTTTATACTCCATTGTGTCAGCGTATTTAGCAAACTGTTCATCAGCCCTACCTTCAGCATCTGCCGCATATCCTATAAGTTCAACGGTTCTATCATAGTTATCCATCATGGCGATGAAACGTGACTACT
>Ga0116174_10001240_pt1 | contig 23648 bp, 27 predicted proteins | sample AD_UKC087_MetaG_FD_89801 | JGI IMG/M metagenome (GOLD analysis project Ga0116174, IMG submission 89801) | Active sludge microbial communities of municipal wastewater-treating anaerobic digesters from USA - AD_UKC087_MetaG | ecosystem: Engineered > Bioreactor > Anaerobic > Digestate | place: USA...
GTCTCCACAAGAAGGTCATCAAAATCCAAAATGTATTTTTTTGCCTTTTCCTTTTCGTATCCTTCATAGACCGCGGCAATCTTGCTCATCAGCTTGTCCGATTCATAAAGAGCTTTGAACTCATCAACGTTTATTAAATTATTCTTTGAGAGACTGATTTCCCTGAGTACTGTTCCAACGGATACGTCCATTCTCTTGCGTTTCATAAGGTTACGGATTAGGTTGATCTGATCCTTGCCCGATATTATCTCAAAGACCTTACCCTCTGATCTCAGAAGGTAATGACAGAAACTGTGGATGGTGGATAATGTAACCCTCTGAGCCAATTCCCCCAGAACAGGGATCAATCTCAATCGCATTTCCTCAGCCGCGTTTCTGGTAAATGTCAGGCCTAAAATGTTCTCAGGCATGACGTTGTGACGCGTAACCAGAAACCCTATCCGTTCCATCATCGTTTTTGTCTTGCCGGAACCTGCCACGCTCATGACCGCCGCTATTCCGTTTTTGAATGAAGCCGCTTTCCTCTGCTCCCGATTTAGGCCTTTCAATGATATTCACCTCCTTTCCTTCCAGTACTTTTATCGCCATGAAGATCCTGAAGATCGCTCCGGCGAACTTGTCGATTCTCCTGTTGGACTTATCAATCAGGATCATGTTCCTCAGGGCCTTTTCCTTGTCCCTGAGACACTGTTTCAGAAAATCCGTCACTTCCTCTACGCTGTGCTTCTCCAGCAGGTGCCTGATGTCCAGAATCCGTTTGAATTCGTCTTCTTCCTGTCTGACGATCAGGTAATCCTGGGCTTCCTGTATGATTAATTCGTTCATGCCGCCTCCTGATCAAGAAACCAGGCATCACAATTCTTTTTAAATGCGCAGTTCTTGCACTTATAATTGGACGGGGAATCGTTGGGAATGAATATCCCTCTCGCTATTCCTTTGGCTACGGTGATGATTTTCTTTTTCGCTCTTTTTTCGTCAGTTAGGCTTCTGGTGGTGTAGTAGCTTTCAAACTTCGGCTGCTTCGTCTTGATCAGGCAGTCAAATCTCAGAAGCATATCCGCATCCTCATAGCCGTTTGCCTTCATGGACATTTGATAAAGCGTGAGCTGGAAGTTTCTTTCCACCTCGTCAAACGAATACGCTCTCGAAGAAGTCTTGAAATCCGTGATGATTACTGTTCCGGAGTCGTCTTTCTCTATTAAATCTATCGCTCCTATGATTGGCAACAAACACCCGTCGACATGAAAAGAGAAGGGCTCTTCTATTCCTATGCACTCGAATTCTTTCCATGGAGCCTTATTGTAATAGGCGGTGAGAAGCTCCTTGCCCTGAAGAAGAAGTATTTCCGGACTGTTCCCCTCCGCGTACTTGATGTCGTCCCTTCCATCGGTCAGCTTTATCCAGTGAGACTCAAAACACTCCTGGAGCTGCTTCACTGAAAGATAAGTTCCTTTCATCTTCGACATATGAAAATCCGCCAGTGCCATATGAATTGCCGACCCGAACTCCAGTGCATCCGATTTGAATTCCGGAATGATCCTGTCGATTCTCCCGAACTTGTAGAGCAGACCGCAATCGACGTAGTCTGATATCGAACTTGCCGATAAATGGGCTGCGTTTCTTAATTCTTTTAATCCCATAATTAACCTCGTTAATGGAAAAAGGGCAGACTCCTGCGTTTTTAGGTATGAATAGGATAAAACTATTCCCGACCCTGTACCGGAGCCTGCCCTTTGGTTTAATTGTTATTGATTGGTTGACTGAAGATAGTGCTTAACTGGCCTGCTGGAGATACCTGATGAACTCTCCCGCGTTTTCCGAAGTCAGTTCCTCAACGGATACGCCGTATTTTTCCTGTGACCTTGTTTCGATGTCCTCAATGGAAAGTCCCCTTCGACGGGACAAGTTGTATAAGGCACTTTTCTGGGCCTCGCTCATTCCAGGCACTATCCTGGATTTACCATTGCCGTTGCCATTTCCCTTGCCGGTCTTGGCGGGAGCTTTCTCAGGAATAGTTTCCTTTGCGGCTGTTTCACTGTCTGCCGGAGCTGCTTCCTGTTTCGGTTCTTCCTTATCATTATTTACAGGTTTTGCCTGTTTCTGGAACTTGCGGACATTGTTCTTTGGGGTCTGCGGAACTTTTTTATCGTCATTATCTCCGATGACTTCACTCAGATCACCAAGCTCCTCCAACGCGGTCATGGAAATGTTGTCCATGTCACGAAATACTCTGGCCTTTGACCTTGTACTTGCCATTCTGATCAAATGCTTTGCCACCTTGGAGTTGCAGTTCTGCGGATTAGCGTCACCGATATCCGAAAATACCTTGCCGTCAACAGTCCTGACAGTGGCCTTGCAGATCGCTGTATGACCGTTTTCCGCTGTTGGCGACTGAATCAGCTCCACATCTACGCTGCAGAGATTCTTCTGATGAGCGACATCTAGCAGACCCGCATACAATACGAAATCCTTGTTGTCGATTTTCTTGATGAAGCTCTCATCCAGCTTCGGCCTGAATCTTTCCAGGAAATGGACGTTCTCGACACTTTCGTCCACGATGGAATTCATAACCGCCATAATGTGTTTACATTTGAAGGTATTGTCCTTTGCATAACCTCTCACGAAGTCGGCGCAGTTACAGAGATATTCCGTGTCGCTCACGTAGCCGACCTTATAGGCAATTTTCTGCTCTTCGCTTTCGACATAGTACCAGGGGCTGTCTTCCAGATGGAACACCCGAAGGTTCTGTGATTTTTCGCTTCTTTTCAAAGCTTCCGAACTTGTCATGTTTTCTTTTCTCCTTTCTGTCTGGTTTTTCTGGTTCCGATAAATATGCTGGAGATGACCTCCACCACCTTGATGATCAGTTCGATGGTCTTAACTTTCATTAGTTATCGTCCTCCTTTCGATAAGCTGTTTAAAACGGCACTCCGTCATTGATTGATTCCGCTGTTGCTCCATCCTTAAATACGCTTTCATCCAGCTTTATAAATTCAATACTGTTCGCGATAATTTGATAACTGGAATGGTTCTGACCTTCTTTGTCAGTCCATTTTGAATTATCTAATGCACCCGTCACACCTACACGGTTTCCTTTTCGCAAATATTTTGCACAGACTTCCGCCAATTTGTTGAAAGTGACAACGCGAACCCAGCCGGTTTTCTTCTTTGATGAAGAGAAGGCAATGTCGAATGAAGTAACCGGAATTCCTTCACTACTGAAATACTCTTTGCAATCCGAACCAAGATTTCCAATAATTACGCATTGATTTAACATCGATTGTTTCCTCCTTTTTTGAATTGTTTTAATGCGGTAAATTTAACCAACGCTTTGTTTTGGTTTAAACCAAAATTAAATATTCCCTCCTTTCATAGAAAATGTTCGTTCAATAAGAATAAGAATTCTCATTTATAATTTTATATATGTAATGATGCCCTCTATAATGAATTTGATGTGACGTTTTCTGCTGATTATTTGGGTTGATACTGGAGAATGATACGGTTCTGAGTGACAAAAAACTTCTTGAATGAGGCGAAAATATATCAAATAGTAATAGATAATAATAATATTTATATCATTATTACAATTACTTACGCAATAATATCAATAATTCACAAAATATTGCTTGACATATAAATATCATTAGTGATATTTATAACACAAACAATAAATATATTTTAAAATATATTAAAGGAGAGTTAAAAATGACAAAGAAAATATCACGATCAAAGTCCATACCGCCATATGGAACACGACTACGTAATGTAATGATTTCGATGTTAAATGAATTTCCGGGCTATGTAGACGGATTGAAAAAGGGACTTCCTCTCTTTACAAGTGAAGAACTCGCTACCATTAAAGAGAAGTATCAGAAAGGACTGACATGGGAAGATATCGACATGGAATTGTCAAATAAAGGCTTTATCTTCAAAAAACCAACATTTCGCAAATATATTCAAGAAGGAAATATTTCTAAAGCAATCGGGTATAAAAACTCAGCAAATGGGAGAGTGGCAATATTTCCGGCAGATACAATTTCACACATAAATTTTATCCAATATTTTTACAAAGTAATGGATGGAAAACATGTGGACAATGTCATGAAAATTATTGGATCGATAGCCACAGAAAAAGAATCTTATCTTGAAGCTATTGAGTCGTATCTATTTAATGGAAATATATATGCGTCATTTTATCATCGAATTTGTTTCGATGACGGTGACCTTGATGAAGCAATTAAGAAAGCACTTGAATCGAGACCCGCTGAAATCAAAAAGTATCTAAAATTGTTGGATAATATTAATGATAAATTCGATAAAGTGATTGGGAAGGAAATAGGTAAATTTGTAGACCTTTTAAAGAATAATCATTTAAATATTATGGAAACTATCGCGCAAGAAGAGGAGAAAGGTGATGCACAAAACTAAACATCTAATAAAAAGACAGCAACAACGCGGCATTCCTGATTATTTATTGAGTATCATTGAATATAAGGGGAAATATACCAAGGCTCCAGGTGGCGCAACCAAAATAACTTTTGGGAATCGCGAATATCAAGAGATCGTTCAGGAAACAAAACATTTGTTGCAGATGCTGGACAAGGCAAAAGGCGGAACCATCATCATTCAGGACAATGATATACTAACGGTTTATAGATAATGAATCGCTTTGGAGGTGCAAGATGACAGATAATATAAGTTATAAGGTATTACGCTCAGCTCTAAAGTGTTTACCCAAAGATGAAAGGAAACGAGCACGGGCTTTACTGTGCAAGCTTGAAATTCTCAAAATCGCACCTGATGATTCACTGACGGGCACAAAGGTTCGCGGTTTTTATCTTGGCGATAAGAAATATGATGCCAACTCATACATTGACGTTTTACGACAAATATTAAGACTTGTTTTCATGAAAGATAATCAGGCAAGCGATAAAATATTATCAATCACCGGAAAGAAAAACAAATATTTCTCAAGGAAACCGGAAGATCTTCGTATGCCCGAGCGTATAAAAGGAACTGATATTTATTTTGAAACTAATGAAAATGCCAAGACAATATGTGCCAGATGCGAAAAAATACTGAAATTTTTCAACATGGATTTTACATCTTTTGAAATCGAATATTACAGATAAAAACTCTAAATGAAGACAACTGCGGCTTATAATATTTAATTGTAATCCAACAATACTTTATCAGTAATTTAGTAATTTAACTGGTGCATCGGTGAAAAATATATGAGTCTTACGGCTTTGATTATCATTGGCTTCGTTGTTTGTTGGATTATTTCTGATTGGGAGGGGAATACCCCCCGAAAGTTGTGCCAGAGTTAATTAGAGTGTAGAATAAAAAGACTTTAGGAGGCACAGATGAAGAAGCGATTTACAGAGGAGCAGATCATCGGTATTTTGCAGGAAGCGGAACGAGGGGAGAAGGTCATGGACGTATGCCGCAGACATGGAATCAGCGACGCGACCTACTACAACTGGAAGGCCAAGTATGGCGGCATGACCGTAAGCGATGCCAGGAAGCTGCGAGCACTGGAGGAAGAGAACCGTCGGTTAAAACATATCGTTGCCGATCTGACATTAGATAATCAGGCCCTAAAGGCCGTCATCGAAAAAAAGTTTTAAGCCCAGAGTTCGGAGAGAAGCGGTCGGCTTTGTTATCGAGAGCTTTGGGCTGAGCATAAGGCGGTCATGTAAACTGATAGGATTGAGTCGAAATACCTTGCGGTATGAAGCCAAACCGGACAAAGACGAGACATTAAGAGAACGATTACGGGAACTTGCGGAGGAAAGGCGACGATCCGGTTGCCAGATGCTTCATGCCCTGGCAAAACGGGAAGGCTTCGTCATAAATCATAAGCGGACAGAACGGATATACAAAGAAGAAGGACTGTCCTTAACCATACGGAGGCGTAAGAAGAGATCATCCCATGCAAGGGTGGAGATACCCAGAGCAAAGAAACGCAATGAACTATGGAGTCTGGATTTTCTGCACGATGCCATGGGTAACGGGAGAAAGATAAGGATATTGCCTATTCTGGACACATTTACGAAGGAATGCCACCGAATCGACGTGGATCAATCCATAGGCGGCAGACGTGTTACGTCCTTACTCAGCGAAGCATCTTTGATGCACGGAAAGCCGGAGAACATTGTCGTGGATAATGGACCGGAATTTATCAGTAATGCCATGGATGAATGGGCCTACCGTCAGAAAGTGAATCTGCATTTTATCCGGCCCGGGAAACCGGTGGATAATGCCTTTATGGAAAGTTTTAACGCAAGGCTTCGGGAAGAATGTTTGAACGTCAACTGGTTTAGAAGCATTGAACATGCAAGAGAAGTGATTGAAGCATGGCGGATAGATTACAATGAAAACCGGCCGCATAGTACGCTGGGATTTCTCACGCCGAAGGAATTTGCACAAAAAGAAGAAACTATGTTACTAGAAAACTCTAATTCACAATGGCACTACAACCGGGGGTAGTCCAGGAGAACTCTAAAGACAAGTCTTCAACAAAAACCGAACCTAATATACCATTAAATAGGGAACGTTATTATAAAACTGAAAAACAATTGTTAAGGGAGAAAGTATTCAGAAAATATAACAGTCGATGTTATGATTGTGGATCTCTCGACAAGTTACATATGCATCATATTCTCGAAGTTCAGTACGGCGGTAAAGACGATATTGATAATTTGATTCTCCTTTGTGAAAAATGTCATCAAAAAAGACATGGTAGAGAGTTCAGTTATGCAAGGGATGGTGAGAGAAGATCTTCTAACAATGAAAAGCTTCAAAGTCTCAGATATGTTATTAATAATAGGAAGACAATCTCTATAGTCTACGAAAAACAGGATGGTTCCATTACTGTGAGAGAGATCGCACCAAATAATATTTATGAAGAAGACAATCGACTTTATGTTCAAGCATACTGCTATTTGAGAAATGAAAGGCGCACTTTCAGAGTATCAAGAATAAAAGAACTTTATTAAAAAATGACCATTATTGAAATCAGTGAGGCAATTAAATGAAAATCCATAAATATTATTCAATTCTTTTAATCTTAACTGTTTTCATAATCTGGGGCTGTCAGAATAATGATGCCGAAAAAAATTCTTCTCCAAATTATCATCTAAAGTTGGATGAATTAAATATTAAAAATGGAATTGACCAAAAGGACATCATTAAAAAAGAAATACCGTGGCCATCTGAGCCATGGTCAAATGAAATGCTAGCGGATAGATTCTTTGTTAAGGGAAAAAAAGAGGTATCATTCTCAGCCAAGATTAATAATAAAGTACCGGAATTCAAATTTAAAATAGTCGGATCATTTAAAGAAGATCATCCCCCATATACAAGTATTCTTATAAAACATGTTGAAATCATAAACCCATCCAAGAAAGGGCAACAGCTATTAAAAGCTAAAAATAGATTTGACAATCATGGTAATGGTTGGGATGCCAAGATTGATTTTGAACTTGCCAATATCGTAGAGTTTGTCGATATAAATTTTGACGGCTATCTTGACCTAAGACTTCTTTACAATACAGGAGCAACGGGGAACAACTGGTATGCCACCTATCTTTTCAACCCCAGTATTGGGGAATTTGTCTATCATAAAGAACTTTCCAAATTATCAGGAATGAAAATAGACCAAAAGTTTAAACAAATAATTACATATGATAGAGAAGGATTTTGTGCCGAAATCAGTGCTTACTATAAAGTGATGAATAATAAATTAGTTTTGTCAAAAGCCGAATGGTCAGAGATTGATAGGAGACGAGACAAGGAAGTTGGAGGCTTCGGATGTTTCATGTATACAGGCACGCCCCGTCATCCAGGTGTAAAAATTGATCCAGAAAGATTCTTATATCCTGAAGATATTAAAGATGGTGGGCCATCGTATATACGGAAAATAATGAAGAATATAAAAGAAGAACCGCTGAATGGAAGCCTTGATGGAAGAGAGCGAGGGCCGCTCGGTAATCCCATATAAGAAAACGGGGTTTTATATTTTAGGAGAAACGGTCTTAGTATAGAAGGAATTATATTGTTTATTCTAAAATAGATGTGTTTATACGGTGTTTAATGGTCAACTAAACACGATGTAAATCGTCATCTCTGTTACTCTTCAAAAATTCCCCTCTCCAGAGGGGGATTGACTATGCTTTTATTATTCTGTATCTTTAATCATCCACATTTCCATATTTAATACACAGCACGAAAGGAATCTATCTTTAGTATGGGAAAAACTGTCCTTCTGGAAATAATTCGAAAATTGCTCAAGACTGAAGCTAATCTGGAATTCCTTCTGAAATTGTCGGAAAGCGAACTTGAAGCATTAGGGAGTATTAGTTTGTGATAGACTTTGACGATATTATAGACTTGATAGATGGAATAGATGATTTTACGGATATCAGCGACATTACTGATTCTGTAGATAATATCGGATCCGCATTGGATGCAATTGATTTCACAGATTTGGACAGCGACATTTTTGCCGATCTGATCTCATTGGATTTAACAGATACTTCAGACTGGGCAGATAGTTTTCAGTTCGGCGATGTATCCTCATCAATTGATTTTTCATTTGATCCAGATATGTTAGATAGCCTGCAAGATATTCCTGATGGCGTACAACAATTTGATGGTTTAGAAGCAACCTCCGAAATCTATGGATATCAATGTGAAATTGTTCCCGATGCAAATTCAACGCAAATTGATGACGTAAGACAGACAATTGAAAATACTATTGCGGATACCCCTGACAGATTAATGCCTAAAGGATCCTTAGAAATCTCCTGGCACGACTATTCGGTGACTCAAGGTAATCTAACTAGATATGGCGATTATTGTTCCGATGGGCCTAATGGTAATCCTATAATAAACTTGTATGATCATGCAGAAAATGTCAAGCACGTTCTCGAACATGAGATAGGCCATCATATTTTTATAAATCATCCTGAATGGCAATCTCAATTATGTAACGCTATTATATCGGATGGTGCAGATGACTGGCTAAAAAATCATCTCCTGAAATACCCCGTGTCTGATCATTATAAAGAAGCTGCGGCAGAAGCTTACGCTTATTATCGTATTGATCCAGAGCTTTTCTCCAAAATGTATCCAAAAGCTTATGCTTTTATCAAATCCTTGGGGTTGTAAGAATGACTCAACAGAAAGATACTCCTAACTGTTTTTCTGTCAGGCAAAACAATCTCAATAGTCAACCCATGGCTTTTGTATATTGGAAAGGATCAGAGGCTTTTATTATACCAGTAAAGGCGGAAAATAATCATTCTATTGGTCAACTGCAAAGTTACGTCGGGTATCGTTCAACATTTCCTCCCTTTATAATTGAACGAGAATCATTAGGTAATAAAATCCAGTTGAAGTCCATACCTATCGCTTTAGATGATTATCGTATGGCAATTAATATATCTAACCAACTCACATTTTCTACCCAAAATAAAAACAAATTTATCTTTTTGCCATATCATGCAACGCAGGAGGAACTTAAAAACGCCATTCACTTAGTTGATGGATATCTTTATAGCAATTTCTTAAGTTATCCCCGAAAATATAAATCTGCACTGAAATCAGCACCAATGATTCAGTGTGCCTGTGCTGGGGAATACAGGGTTTTTGAATCTCGCTGTCCCAAGTGTGGAAGGTGGGACGTATTAGGTCATCTTTGGAAACATGAACAAAAAAAAATAATAGAACACATGAATGATACAGCTAATAAAGTGATTGCCAAGATCAAACCCAGTCCGGTCATCGGAGCGATTTCTCAAGGTTCTACTGTATTTATTGATTTATTTAATAAATCTGAATTTGAAATTAATGATCAAGATGATCAAGCAAAAATTATACAGAAATTGCTAGGATTTTTTGATTCTTTAATGTGTCTAAAACTTGTAGATAAATCAACCTTAAATATTGCAGAGAAATTGCCGCAAGAAGTTGTTAAACTGATTATTTCGGAATTCATAAAGATAAGCATTCTCTTGCGAAGACATTGGGATCATAATACCTTTACCGGTTGGTTCCCGACCAGTGAGTTTGTGTCGGAAGTGAGCGATGGGATAAAGGAGTATTGTTTATCAGTAGTCAAATCATTAAAAGAAGCGGGTGGAACATTTGCCGTTGCCTCCATTATGTATGCACCTATACGAGATAATTTACAAGAACAGCTCAATCCTGGCTTCTGGAAAGGTCTTTATAATCAATTCAGATGGTTTATGGCGGGATTCAATGCGGCGGCAACATTTGGATTATCTTTAGCCTTGAAAGCTGGTTCTGCTATACTTAAGGACAAAAAACAACAGGAACGGTTCGATAAATTTATCGACAAGGTGGGTAATTTAGCAGAAAAATGCGCTGATCTAAACCAGAATGTTGAAACACTTCAACAATTTCATACCGGTATTTTCCCGATTTCTTCTCCTTTTTTAATAAATCATAGTTTGCTGGTAATGGCTCACGATTATGCTAAACGGTCTGATGAACAACGTATTCAAATGGTGCTTACATTAGCCCGCACAACAGGAATCACAGATTGGGAAATACCTGACCTCAACCCTCCTGGCAAATGGAAAAGAATATTTAGTTATTTCATTATTTTCGTCATAATAAGTTTAATTGTCATTTTATTGAAATACTTTAAGATATTCTAAACATCTCATAAAAAGGCGTATTCCTGAGCTTCATATTATACGCATTCACCATCAGCGCTTCGAGGTTCTTTGCATCAGCGCTGTTATACTCAAGGAGCAGACTGAGCTTTCTCTTATCGCCGGTTCTCTGATACTCATTCCATAGAATCACGGCGTAATACCCATCCATATCGGCAAGATCCCCGCGATCAATTCCCATCTGTCTTTCGCATCCCTTGAGGCCACCGGAAAATCCCAGACTCTTGAGAATGAACCGCAAATCAATATGAACCTGATCGAGCCTTATTCTAAAATACTGCTCGATAAAAGGAACGTCAAAGCACCTTCCATTATAAGTGACGATAACCTTATACCGGTCAATATCCCTGACAAAATCATCAAGGTTCCTGCCGTTCACATAGGTATGAATCATTTGCCCGTCATATAGAGCAATGGTCGTGATCTCGTTGCACCAGTTTTCCAGACCGGTGGTTTCAATATCGATATAAGCTATCGAATCGCGAAATTCAGGGAATAATCTCCAGTATTGATTCACGGGTAGATACTGACCAAAGAAATATGGATTTCTGTTGACCAGGTGCTCTTTCGATTCCCTGAGAACCGGCAATATGGACTCCACTTTTCTTTTTGAAAAGGGATGTATCTCTTTCTCCTGAAACATATCCCAGTTGTGAATGCCGGCGTTCCATAGCTTTTCCTCTGTTTTTGCCCCGATTCCCGGAATATGACAAAATGTGTTGATCAGCATATCAGTGCTCCTTTACGCCGCATTTATATTTAAATGTTAAAAGTTAATATTCATTTCTGATGTCCTGTTTTCATATCTTCAGCACTTTTATAGGTAGTTCATAACCCTCACAGGAATACTTATGTATAGGCTGCTACATTATTAACCGAGTCATAATAAACATTTGCATCAACATTATCTCCTAGATAACCACACCAACAATCCCAGGATTCTTGACGATACTTCCAATATCCATATCTATCATTATCAGAGACTTTAATTAAATCTCCATAAACAAAAGGATTTAATGTTATTTTATAAAATATATTGAGATTTCTTTTATATATTTCCTTTTTATCCTTTCCGCCTAGTCTTTTAAATTCCTCATAGAATTCTTCAAACTTTTTTCCTGATAGATCTTTTAATTCTCCTTCAAAAATCCAATCTTTATTTTTCTCAAATATTTGTTTCTGTTTCTTGGTCGACGGTTTACTTTTTTTAGCATTGCTTGTTTTCATAATCACATTGTTATTATCTTTCCTCATAATCTTTTCCTCCAAAGTTATTTTAAAATGATATAATTTTATCGTTCATCTTTTTTTCCTTCTGGTGTTGCTGTCTTTTCCTTCCCCATTAAATATACGACCGGATAAGCATCGTCGCCAGATTTTATGTCCAGCAGAGTCCATCCGTGTTTTAAATATAATTGAAAATCAGCGTCAGTAAATAATTGCGCAGTTATGTATGTGTCATTTTGTTTCATATTTGTTTCTCCTTCTTTAAGATAGTAAGGCCACTCCGATCTGAATTAGCTGTCGGAGTGGCCTTATCTAATTTGTTATTTGGTTAAGCCACTGCTGTTGCTTCTGACTCTTTATTTGTTTTTCTATAATCATCAATAGCCTCATCTGCAACTTCGACAAATTTGTGTTCCTCAGCATAAACCAGTTCGCCGTATTCCCATTTATCGTGGGGTGTCATTTCAATCAGTTCTTTTATGGGGATATTTACTATTCTGACTGATATTGCATAGGGTTGGTTATCTTCTCTTTTTAATTCAACGGGACAGTCAGGATATTTCTCCTGAAACAACTGTTTCCTGTTGGTCCATATCCACGTGACAGCATCGGGATTAAGTTTGCCGCGCAGTTCTATGAAAAATCCTTCATCATTCCAAAATGCTCTTGTTGAAAGACCATCGGATAAAGAGTAACCGGGTTCCCATTCTTCAAAATCATCATCCTCGTCATCTGGTTCTGCGCCTAAGTTGGGTAAATAATAACCAGTCCAGAATTCAGCTTTTTGAATGACTAATTTTGGCGGAATTTGGAGACTTTCATCGTTTTCAACATTATCTGGTTCTTCCTCAACAGTAATTGTGGTTAATATTTTCTGACCATTAGGATCACAGTCAATACCTTTCACGAGATATGTATCCACAGCACATTTATTGTTGCGTCTGACGAGATTGCTGATGTCATACAAACCGCCAGCTGGAGCATCGAATGAGAAATCCTGGTAATCCTTGCCATATAAAATGATCTTCACATCCGTGGAATCGCCCTGGTCATATGTTATGTTGATGAATTGTTCCCAGGTAGGTATTCCTGACGTTGCGTCAATGATGATTTTAATGGTGCTGTCCATCCTATCCTTGGCTTCAACCAGCACAATCAACCTGTTGTCATCCGTGCAGTCTCTGGAAACGATTTTGACATCTTTATAATGTTCAAGTTTTAAATCCTTGAACAGGTTTGCGATACTCTCCTCGTTTGATAAGACCTTCTCCCAGCTTACAGCTAAATAATTCTTAAATTCCTGATTCATAATCTGTTACCTCCTAAAATGTTTTCTTTGAATTTTGTTATTGTTTCTTGTTGCCAATTTTTCCTGAATCGCTTCTCTGACATAGTCCGATAATGCTATGTTGCTCTTGTCTGTGAGAGCCTTGATTTGATCGAACATGTCTTCTGGAAGCATCACAGAAACCGGATGCGTAAAGACTTTCTTTTTCATAGACAAACCTCCTTTCTGAATCTGATTTTAAAATTATTTGATTCATATATTTGTTCTATGATGCACAGAAAGTTTCCTGCCTTTCAGAAAGTAACTGGCTGCGTTGTAGAAGCAAACTGATGTGATAAATGATTTGTTATAAATACCAAGAACGGCTGATTTTGCCCGTGAATCCGGGAATGAGATTAATAGGTTGGAGTGGTGATTTTCTTAGTCTGGGAATCTCTGCAGTTAGTTAATGGGGGTTAACGCAGCTTTCGACTGGTATGTGTTGAGACAGAATTGTGAAAATGCAGGAATGATGGGACTTTGCTTTACCTACAAAGGTGCAGTTTTAAAGATTCGTAAAATTTGAGGATTGCAGGTTGAATGTTGCAATAGATTGAGCTTCTGAATTAATTTTTATGGAGATGCCGTTCTCATGATCATTCTACCATTGGATATAAACATTTCAGCAGTATTTTTAGGTAAAGACAAAATTGGATCTCCTGAGCAGGTTATTGTGAACCTTTTAGTAATTCCGGGGATAGTATATTTAACTATTTGTCTTCCACTATCCTTCTATTTTTTAGGTTTCAGTACTTCATATTCAAAAGAATAATAACGATCGTCCTGGGAAGGACAGTGTAGACTTCCTTCACTTCTGCTCCACCAACGCCAACCCATCCATTCAAAAAAAGGAAAACATGACCAAAGCGATACACGTTTATATTCGGCCGTTAATTTACCTGAAGTACGGTCATAGATTTTTTTAATATTTATCTCTGCGATACCGGCCTTTATTGTTGTTACTTTCACCAGAAATCTACTTTTTATATTATTCACCACAGAACAACTTGTTCTGTTAAACGATGGTCGTGACTCATCCTTCGGTAAGGGTATACATCGGTAAGTAACAGGGGTAATTTTTCTATTCTCTGTATAAGAAATACTTTCCATCGTTACTTTCGATTCTGCAAATGAATAACCTTTTACTAAAATGTCACCTAAATCACCAATAAGCGTTAATTCCTCATCCGCAATTTGTCGCCCTCGGCGATCCAATTTAAAAATATAGTCATTAATCCCTTCATAATAAATTCCATCCGTCTCTGCTGTTTCGTAAATTGTTGTTTTGGGAATAAACGCACAGGCAATGGGATATACAAGCGTACCAAGGACAACATCCCAAGTTGGCAATAAGATAACAAAGGCCACCACCAACCATTTGTAAAGTTTAATGTCTGTTCTATTTTTTACAAAGTTAACAAGCAATACGGCCAGAAAAACATAAGCCAATATGAAAAATAGAATCATTAAAAATTCCATAGAATAGACCTTTTAATTCACGGGGAAATAATGAATGCGGGTTGTAACGTAGCATAAAATCAAAAATAGAGAAACTGAGGAATACAGGAAGGCTTCAATACCACGCCACCTTATGAAAATCTCAATCAAAAACCGCATCTTTCAACCCGTTATCGTTGATCTGGCAAGCATCCATCTCCTAATATAACGCAGATTAGATCTCTCTCCCATGAAGATCTATGAAAGTTTTAGATGGTATTGCTGGAGATAACCAGAAGCAGCCACCGACTATATCTTTCTTCTTACAGATTTTTATTTTTTTTTATTACGATCACTTCCACAAGTTAAATCCACTTGTATTAGCTAACTATAAATCCCTGCCTCTTAGATAATCTCTTCTGTGATCTTCTTGTTTAATAGATCAACTGTTCAACAAACATTATCTAAAAATAAAAAATCCTGTCCGAGGAAAACCGACTCCCGAAGGGAGAGAAGGTTTTTCTATTTAAGATATCTTTATATATCTTAATATATCTTGTTGATAGTTGAAAACATCTGATTTCTGTTTACTTCCAACCTCTTCAAGTAAATCCCCGTTTTACAGACCCTGCATATAAGTTTTACAGACCCTCGATTAAAGTTTTACAGACCCTGCATCCTTCTTTTACAGACCCTGCATCCCTCATAAAGATTATTTCTGTTCATTCGTTTCATCAGGCGGTTTACCTCTATATGTTCTGATAATTTTATACTTCAAGCCAAACAATCCTTCTCTGGTTTTTGTATAGGAATCAATTAAACCTTCTTCAATGAGTGGTTGCAGCATATTGGTTTCGACTGTGCCGGCCAAGTTTGTGATGTTTTTGTCCTGAAGGTTTAAACGCTCTGCAATCGTTTTAATGTTTATGGTTATATCCTTATAGTCATTATGCACAAAAAACCTTCTATAGAAGACTTGGGCGTTGTAGGGAAGGTGATAAAACCGGCGGTCCAGCCAATCATAGCTTTTTGAAAGAAGATTATGGACAAACAGTTCACCCAGTATTGTATTAAAAGAAATATAATAATGTCTGCTTTGTACCACCTCATCATTTCGCATGACCTTATCCACATAACCAAATTCAAATAGGCGGCTAAAGAGGTTCATGTTGTAGGTTTTTTCTTTTGCTTTCTTTCCGTCCCACATTCGGACTGGGAAAACCAATTTGAATTCAACCCGAGAGGTTTCCAGAAGCAGATCACGAATATCGTTTGAGCTCATCTTAAGTGAAGTTGACAATCTAAAATCCTTGTCGTCAAATTGAATCCAGTAGGTGCTGTTTTCAATCCGTTTTATGATCTGGTCATTCATGGTTGATTGATCTGATAACGCGATGTCATTGCCGGTAGTGCTTAATTCCCTCGTGGCGATACTGTTCATGTCATTGAATATTGGCCTGGACTCTTTGGGTAAATGATCTTCTCCCACTTTCAAAAGGAGATAATAACCGATGATGTCCATCACCATGTAATTCCTGACATCCCACGGAGCAGTGATAAAACAGGATATTCCTGATTTTTTATCTGTCCATTCAAAAGGAAACTGAATGACCTGATTCTTTTTCCTGACCACGGGCGGTATTGCTTTATTAATGCCTCTCTCTGTAACAGTTCTTTTGCCGTCTTTATTCCCTGGCATCATCCTCTTGATTGTTTGAGATATGGCATTGACGATATGGGCATAGCGTAAATCACTGGGAAAATATTCTTTCATTGCCATGAGAAGGCCATAATTGCTTTTCAGGATTTCAATGTCCGCGTTCCGGTATTTCGGCTCTTTCACCGTTTTATATTCGTCAATGATACGGTTGAGTATTAATATTGATTCTTCGTTTGTCATTGTCTTCGTCCTCTCTAAATAATGTTAAGCGCCAATACATCATGTTATTTTTCACAATGTATTGGCGCAAACCGGTTAGTATTTTGTTTTTTTTGGATTTTTTATTATTGTTTGTTGCACAATTACTGGTTCATCTGGTCGATCGCTAACCGTCATAAATTTCTTATCCACTTTTAAAGGGATTCTTCCGGTCGCTCCCGTGCCGCGTTTCGTCTTGAAGACTATGAGATCAATGTTGCCGTCGTACTTGATTATGTTTTCCCAATTATCCTTTACAATGTACTCACCGTTTTTTCCTATCTCAACAGCGGCGAGGATGCCCAGCCAGGAGGCTTCATATTCAATAGTTCCCGATTCCTTAAAGGAAGCCATGCTCAGGCGCTGACCTGATTTATAGGAATCTCTTGCCAATTCAGAGATGGCAATTACCGGAGTGTTATGAGCCTTTGCCATTTCCGTCAGGTTGGATAAAAGACCATCAACACGAAGTCTTTCATCGCCGTTGCTTTTCTCAGACCTGAGTTTCCGCAGGTAATCAAGGATGATAACAGGCGGCTTCCCGTGTTTTTGCCTGATCTGCTCTATTAGATCATGCCATCTCTCTACCGGCACCATCTGTTGAACAATATATTTTAAAGGCCGTATTGCCTTGATTGCGGAAATCTGACATAAGCTTTCAATGTCCCTGAACGTCCTTGTATTTAATTCCTCAATGGGCTTTCCGGCAAATCTGGAGAATGTCCGGTAACGCAACTCGTCCCCGCCATCATCATAGCTGAAGAAAAGGACGGGATAACCCTTCAGGCAGATATTATCGGCTATATTATTCAGAAGCACAGTCTTTCCCGATGCAGGGATGCCGCCGAAGAGATAGAACCTTCCTCCCGCAAATCCACCGTTCATCATATTCTCCAGGTTGCTTAAATTGGTTCCGGCAAAGGGAATCCTGACATAATTCTGCTGATATTCGCTGATGGTCTTGTTCACGTCATCCAGCAATGAATCGATATGAATTACTTTTGCTTCCTTATTCTTCTGCTCATTCTTTTTGATCGACTCAAAGATGCCTTTCAGTTCATCAGCACCAATAGGCGGCTTGACCTGATTCCGGTTCCATATCTGGATCATTTCCCAGATTTCAGTTTCCGGCATGCCTGTTTTAAATAAATGGCCGACCAGTGACATTGCCGATTTGTTTCTTCCCCCTTGGGAGCATCCATTCTTGAGAAGATCTGCATATTTGTTGGCTTTAGTTTCTTTCTTTTCGGGTTGGACTGTTTCCGTTTTTACAGGTAAATTTTTTATTTCTTTCCTGACCGAAGAAGGTTTGTTTCCTGTGGATGCATTTTTCAAGTAATCGATCATCCAGGAAGTACAGGGTGCGGGGGCAACGTCAAAAAGGGAAGCTCCTTCTACCCATTCATATATTCTTCCAGAACCGTGAATAGAAGTTGGAGCCACTGCATAGCCGCCCTCAGCCCTTATATCGAGTCCCAAATCATCGTTAACACGAGAAGAAACGTTAAAGTCAGGATGAAGCATATAAAAATGAAAGCCCTTGCCTGTTTTCACCATTGCGGTAGATTCGGGTAAGCCCCCTATCTCTTGGGCATATTCAAGAGCGCTGGCGGAATCAAAATCGAATACGACCAGGTTAGAAATCTTGCCGGTGATAATGGCTATGTTGGCATCAGGATTTAAATTAAACCAATGATTGACTTCCTCTTTGGTTGGAAGCCTTTTTTGGTATTCCTTCCACGCAATCAAAGGCGATTTGCATTCCTTATAAAACATCTCCTTATAAATTTCTTCTTTTGTCCTCGGTTCCGGAAGTTTTGAATTCTCGCTAAGTGTTTCTAAAAACTTTTCTTTAAATTTAACTGATCTTTTTACAATAGCCGGACTCTTCAGCGGTATTACGGAAAAACCTCTGTCTAAATATTGTAATGCGATTTCAACTTTTGTCATTTTTCTTTCCTCCTTCTTCTTCACCATTAATTTCCCTCAATGCCTCCATTAATAATGCAGTTGCAATCGACGCTCCCGTAATCACCTGGTCGGGGTTTTCCATTACTCTTTCCGCCGCCATTCTCCGAAGCAAGTTCCGATAGCGTTCGGGGATGGATAAATTGATTTGTACATTTTTACTTTGTTCCATGATGTTTTCCTCCTTGAATGAATTTATTATTTTGTTCTTGGAAAAAAGAAAAACGACCCAATTTTTGCTTCTTGAGGCTTGATGCATAAATAAAAAGAAGCCCATATCCCTAGAGAGATATCCCTTGAGAGAATGGGCCTCTTTTGAAATTAGATTGTATATTTAATTCAGCTTAACTTTTCTTCAGACACGTAATCCTGAAAGATTTCCTCAATGTGACGAATCATATCCATCTGCTGTTTCCTGATATCCGATGCGTAGTTGAATTTTGCCAGTGCCGAGGATTCAACAAAATCCGAAACCGGTGAGTCATGCAGATGAATGACAACAGAATAATGCGTATATGGCTTTATGACTCTTTGAAAATGAAATCCGTCATAACGTTTTGCCAGATCATCCATCTTACACTTGAGCAGCCAGTTCGTTTCCGGACAATCGTGATTGGCATCGAGATTCAGACAGAGTCCCTTATCTGTCCATTCCGGCCACACAAAAAATGGAATTTTATCATAAGGAAGGCCGTGGCCTGTATCCGTAATTAAACGTGTATGGTGCATTTCCTTGATCTTAGATGTGTATTCATTAATATAAGCGTGATAATACACATCCCAGAATTCACTTTCAAAAGCTGATCGGGCAGGAACTTTTTCCCGGCCAAATGAAACATTCGGAAAGAACGATATTTCCAATTTGCTTTTTTCGTCGCTAGAGTCAGTTATTGTGACATTGATTATGTAAATATAATCCGAATACTCTGGCACTCTGCAAAGAACATTTTCCGCCGCTCTTTTTTCTATCCGGATTTCGGGATCTGAATCATCAGTTTCATGAAAATTCTTAAAGCGAAGAATTATTTTTTTTGTGCAACCGTCTTCAGAATCATACATGGCATACAATATCTGGTCCAGTGTCAGCGATGGTGAAATGTCCATTGACCACTTTTCAAAAAGGCCTGATTCTATCTCCAAAAAGGTAGCAATTATTCTCAACCGTTCCGGTCCCAACTGAATTACAGAATTCAATTTGATAAAATCGTAGGACGGACAATCATAATTGATGGGAACAATATCATTGTTCTGTCTTCTTCCGTAAATAGCTTTTAAATGGTCCTGCCTGTCTACTGCTTCGACAATCTTTTTGACAATTTTTGATTTTTGAAAATATTTTTTCCAATTCCGGCCTAGGAACGCTTGTACGGTGGGATAAATTGGCGGTTCCTTATGAAGCCATTCATTGCAGCTAATCGGAGATACCGTTTTCTGTGAAAGAATTTTATCTTCATTTGCTTCCGGTACAGAATTTTCATGCGACTCTTCAGCATGCATTTCACTCAAATATTCATCGATCTGGAGACGTATCCTTGCGCGCCAGTAGAACTTTTCGGCCAGATCACTTTTGACCGCTGGCAATGAATAGCAGAAGTTTTGAAAAGGGATTTCTTCTCTGATTGTCAATACGCCTTCGTCGTATGTATAGGAACAATTTTCATCTACGATTTCATCCCTCATATTTGCTAAAATCCATTGATATTCGTCTTCTTCAATAGAGACTTCGGTTATCAGACATTCATCTTGCCATTCCGCCCACGAAAAATCGTCCTCATAGTAATTACGGATTTGAAGATTAATTTCATCGCGTGACGAAAAGTTTCCGGATGCCTGTAATGTATACAGCATCAGTTCGGCATATTCCAGATCACGCCTGGGAGGCACATCAAAAGAGGGACCGGATCTTGAGACGGACTCCATCACGGTGTAGGTGATTTTCTTAGATCCATCGACATCTCTGATCGCGTCGGCGCATATCCAGTAAAGAGAAAGGTAAAGGTCTAAATGGTTGATTAACTGATGCATGATGTGATCGGTCATCCACAGCCCGGAGGATTTGTTTTTAGAGTGCCAGTCACAGATCATCAAGCGGTAGTCGCAACCCGAGCCAGTATTGTAAACCACGTCGTACAATTGCTCGAATGAGGAATTGCCGGCGATGACGTCAATGATCATCTTTTCCAGCACTCTGGAGGTCTTCCGCTTGATCAGCGCAATAACCGCCAGACGGTTATCGTCTATAAGATACCGCGAATTGATCTGCACAAAATCGTGACTGCTGGAAAAACCGGTGGCATCCATTATGCTTTTTATGGTTTCTTCATCTTGAAAATGTTTTCGCCAATCATTTTGGAAATATTCTTCAAACGACAAATGTTGTAAGTTAAAATTATCTTGTTTCATTTTATAAAACCCTTTCGAGAACCAACGATTCTCAATGTTGCAGCGATCAACCGGGTAATGATCGCCGTTTGTTGAATGTTTGCGGGAATAAAAAAAGGGACTCTCCACCCGGAAAAAGTCCCTTTGCCCAAACTTGCCACATTTTATTATTTTGTCATCATTAAATCAGATCATCTTGCATCACCTCCCTTTTTCTTTTGCGCAGACCCCTGCCTTTTTTATTCCAACGGTATCCCGCGCCTGGTCCGTTCTTCATTGACCCTGCGCTCAAGCTCGGAATAATATCTCGTATTGATTAACTGCATATTGAACGCGGAATCATATCCGCATAAATCCCGGAACGTCAGTCCAAAGGTTTCATGAAGATAAGCATCAAGATCATCTCGCCACGGATAGTTCACATATTCATATCTTCTTTCATCGTCATCTTTGATCGTCCCGCTTGTGTAAATTATATGTCCCTTATTGATGTCGGAGACTTGCGAATTCCAATAAACTATTTGACCAAATTTTCCCGCTGTGCCCCATGAAGAAGTATCACATGAAGCAATGGGTAACTTGCACAACCATTCATACTTGCTTCCGCCAAACCAGTGGATTTTTATGGCTGGATTTCCTGTCTTGATACGATGAACCGCGTATGCCAGATCATCATAATTCGTGGTCTGGCTTGATCCTAGAGCAATCCAGTCATACTTGCCGGACAGCACGTAAAAATCGATCTCACGATCAAACAAATTGTGGACTACGGGTACAGGTCGCAGTCCGGCTCTCTCCATCTTTATTTGATTGAGAATGTTATTGAGAAAGCCGCTGGTGCTGAAATCGCTGTCAAGGTTGAAATACCTGTCAAACAAATGACCATTCACCTTGAGATAGGCAATCAGTCCCTCGACAGTCAAATTTATATTTCCCTTTGCAACTGACCAGGCGCCTGAATCCAAAATTACATATAAAACCATGTTGCGAAGTGTAACGAGAATTTCCAGAAAATCAGGTCCCGTATAAGCAAAGGAAAGCAGGATATTGAGCTTCTCGTTGAATATTTCCCAGTATCGACGTAAAACCCTCGAACTCATCGAGGCATGATAAAATTTCATGATTTTCCTCCTGGATAAAAAAGCCCCTCTCCGTTGTGAAACAGAGAGAGGCTTGTAAAAGTTGTTAAGCTGCGATTTCCTTCTCATTCAGAATTCCAAGCTCCTGAATACTTAAAAGCTTTGCCATCAATAACGAAAATGAATCTTTATCGATCTTCGCCAATTGATTCTGATCGCTCATCATAAAATCCAGCGTCTTGATCAGCTGATTCGAAAGGTGGTTAAAATCCTTCAATCTCTTTTCGGGAGATGAATCCACTTCTTCTTTCCCTCCGGTCAATGCCAGACGCTGCAATAAATTTTCGGGATTACCGCCACAATCCTGAATATCCTTTAAACGCTTGATCATGGACTTATCGAAATCCACACCCAGGTTGATTATGTTGGTCACCAGATTAAAATTGATCGTCAAGCCACTTTTAGTAAGGCGCTCCTGATTAATCGCAGCGTCAATTAGGGCCTTGAATTTGGACATATTTATTTCCATTCCTTCATCAAACGGTATGGAATAATTCTTTAAAAGGTCGCCAATTGGATTATCTCCATTCATTTCTTTGGTCACGGAACAGAGCATTTCCAAACGGTCAACGCCGAGAAACGAGAAAGGCCAGCAATCGGGACGACTTGCCAACATCATATATTTCTCACGATTCCTTTTCGCGATGAACGGCAGGTTTTCTTCCGCCCATACTGCCCAGAGCTGCTTGTTGCCGCGGATGAGTTGCTTTAGCTTATGGCAAATCAATCCGATTTGAATTGCCCTGTCCGCGAAATTCTTGTTGGCAACATTAATCAACTTGTTTGCCTCTCCGGAAATCTCCTTTACGAGCTCAACGCCTTGTTTGATAACTTCGTCGTAATTGGCGCTTTTACCTTTTTCGGGCTTTTTAATTTTGCCCATCCATGTGTTAATTGATTTTTGCTCATCGTCATCAATACTGACAATGTTGATTTCCGTAACAGACGTTTCATCACAGCCCGTGTATTGCCAGTATTCAGGGACAACTTCATCCTGGTTGATGATTACCGGAGCTGGCTCTGACCCCGCTTCATTCGCTGGTTTGGAAAGACCATTAACTTCCCCTTTTGTTACATCTAAACTTTTAGACATCTTTAAATTCCTCCTTTATTAGGATTAATGGTTAAGGATTTATGGTTTCCGGAAATAAAAAGGCCACCCCTGTTTCCAGGAATGGCCAAATTCTTCCGCTGCTTCATTTCACTCGATTCAGTTTTTTAATATCAAAGGCATCACCTACCTTTTTTGATTTTGTTTAATTGTAATAGTTGTTGAAATAAAAAAAGCCCCTGCAATAAGCAGGAGCTCATTAAACGCGGACACAAACGCGGACACAAAATGTAGTGCCCGTAGTGCCTATTATGACTCTCATGTTGGATAAAACCTAGGAAATTCAATACTGATGGGGTGGTGTTGAGGCCCTCTCACGCCGGAAACCGGGGTTCAACTCCCCGTGGGACTACCAGAATTAAAACAGCTACTTACAAATATTTTGCCTCTTATAAAATGACAATGCCAAAGTCATTTCCAACCCCATTTCCAA
>Ga0116174_10001251_pt1 | contig 23531 bp, 12 predicted proteins | sample AD_UKC087_MetaG_FD_89801 | JGI IMG/M metagenome (GOLD analysis project Ga0116174, IMG submission 89801) | Active sludge microbial communities of municipal wastewater-treating anaerobic digesters from USA - AD_UKC087_MetaG | ecosystem: Engineered > Bioreactor > Anaerobic > Digestate | place: USA...
GATTTATACAAAAAAGCTTCTGTGAAGCCCTTGTTACAGCGGTATAGGCCCAGCGATAAAAACCGGGGTTCGCTTTTCCGGAACGAGTATGTGGAGAATCAAAGAAATTTAAACCTTCTTTAACTCCTTTATCCCAAAAAACAAAGGTTGCATCCCATTCTCCACCCTGCGCTTTGTGGCATGTTACGGCATAGCCGTATTTTAAAAGTATACAGTTGAAATACAGATCCGTTTTGAGGGTTTCTTTAAATTCATCTGTTTTTGGTTTAAGCCGGGGATTTCTTTTTTTAAAATCCACATACAAAGCTCTACGCTCATCTGATCCAAGTTTGTTATCCCCATTAAGGTAATTTTCAAGCATTAAGCCATTAACGGATCTACTATTGCCATTATCGTCAGGCATAATCAATTCAATTTTTCGCCATGTCAGTAATACAGAAACTACACCTTTATCCTTTTTATTAAATCTAATTTCCCTTGTTTCTGAACAAGCCCCTGCATCGTTCACAATTCCAAATTCACCATTAAAAATACCTAAACGATAATTATTTCCCCCGACAATAATTGTATCACCTGGTTGAATCGGAACATCCGCATTGTGCTTTTCAAAACGAATCCTGTTATTGATATCCAGAGCGGTTTTATTTTTATAAGAAATTATAACCTTACTGCCTTTCTCCTTTTTATATATTTCAATTAGATCCTCATAATTGGGATTAAAAATATCACGGCCGTTTTCCTTAAGATTAAAATCATTGAAAAAACCGGATGTAAGGCACTTTCTTATTTTTGTTGCAGAATCCAGAATGCCGTTACCGGCCTGTTGCCGTATGACATCCTTCATTTCGGCCACTGAAACTATTAAGTTCCATTTTTCCTCAAGGTATTTTTTTTCAAGAGCAGGTGAAAATTTCATTTCGATAGGGGGCAACTGTGCCGGGTCTCCAACAAAAACAATTTTAGAGTTCATTTGGGGATTCTGAATATTTGAGAATTCAATTAAATCCTGCAATAGTTTTCCACTTCCAAATCTTATAAACTCCTGCTCCTGGTATTGATCAGAAACCATTGATGCTTCATCAACGATGAATATAGTTTCGACCTGATCATAATTACCGACTTTAAAATAATAAGTGTATGTGACGTCATTTTCTTTCTCGGAAATTTCCTCCTCTATTAAATCTTTAAAAGAATATATACTACGATGAATTGTAGCCGCATTTATTTTGGTTTTTTCAGTCAATACTTTGGCAGCCCTTCCGGTTGGTGCCATTAGAAAAAACTTTTTTTGTAAACTATTAAGGTACTCAGCTATACCTTTAATTAAGGTTGTTTTTCCACTTCCGGCATATCCATTAAGAATAAATACATCGTTCTCTCCATGAATAAAAGCCTCAATCTTTTCAACAGCATTTCGCTGATCATTCGTAAGGGTGATATGTTGAAAATGGTTGAAAATGCTCATGTCTTCATTTCTTCTCCTTAGGTTGAAAATATCTGTTGAGTAATCTTCTTATACTAAATTATATTTTGGGCGAATTACGATTTTATTATAATGTGTATTTTTTATTCTTGTTGTTGATTTGAAACTGATTTTAAATTCTCAGTAATGACTCTTAGAAGATCCTCTAGAAAGCCATAAAATTTAAGATAATATTTTGATTGATTATTAAAAATTCTATCACGTATTTCCTGTTGGTTTTGATAAGGAGGAACGCCTCTGTGATTGCTATTTCTTATTTGATATAATTCAATAAATATTTTAATAACCTCATTAAATGATATTAAAGATTTAAAGCCTCTTTTTGTGAAATAAAAAAAATAAACAACAGATTTGAATTTATTCTTTGCATCCCAATTCTCTTTTTCTTGATTGTTGAAAATAATTGCCCTTACCTTTAGTTTTTTCTCTTCCTTTTCAACTTTATCAAAATACGTAAAAGCAATCATATCTTTGTTTGAATCCCATTGTTCAAGTATAATATTATGCAAAAAATTGGTTATATTTTCAATTTGCTGATATGCTGACAAACAAAAGCTTTCGAAATCGTCCCTTCTTCTTTGGTGTTCCATCTTAATAAAATCCATAATCAATTGCTGTTTAATTCCATCTAATAAAAAATCTTTATAAAAATCTTCAGCTTGTTTTTTTATTATCTCTTCAACGCAATACTCATGAATTTCTTTAATTACCGAATGTTTGGCAATTTCTTCTAATGTAGAAACTTTCTTTATCTTTTCTAATACTGCATCAATAAGCCATTCATTACCCTTTATTTTTAGTAATTCCGCAAAAATGTCTACTAGTTTCTTTAGTTTCTCCTTATCCTGCATAATTATGTGCTTTTGTATTTATCGTACAACAATATTCCTTGTTCAAGTCCTTTGTATAGAATAGTGTCAATAACAGCATTTAGGTCAACTTTTTCAGCTTGAATTTTTTCTTTAATTTGAGTTAGTTTTTCGAATCTCTCTTTCAAAGTTTTATAAGTCGAATCCTCAACACCTTTAACCATTTTCAAAAATTCCAGTTTCCCATCCAAAACGTTAATCAAATTTGGTTTTCCTTTTTTCACATGGCCTTTATCAGCTAAATAATCTTTGGTAAATATTTGCTGGGCTTTTTCGTAACCATATTTTTCCCAATAGTACAGCCACATCCGAATTAGTTTCACATAGCGTTTCCTGACATTTACTTTATCGTTGACAATCAATCCTGTTACTTCCTGCCGATGAACAGATTTTTGCAAGCGGGTTTTGTCGGTATTGATTTTCAATTGTGGCCCAATCTCTTTGGGGTTTCCATTAATTTTCAATAAATTATCTTCCGAAATTATACGGTTCAGTTCCTTTATGAATTCTTCATTATTGTAAATGTTGTGAGGCGAAGAAAAAGTAATATCATCGGCATACCGTGAATATTTTGCACCAAAACGGTTGGCAAGTCCGGTCAATCGCCTGTCCAGTTTCTTACACAGTATATTAGTAATAGTTGGTGAAGTAGGGCTGCCTTGTGGCAGAACATTTTTTATTTCTCCGTTTACCTCAAATGGATGTGTACATAAACTTGCCAGCAGAAATGCCAATGGCTCTCTGACACCTTTCAGGTTAAATGGCTCGGAAATAAAACCCATTTTAACCCTGTTGCGGTCGAAAGAATGAAAAAAGTCCTTGAGATCGAGGTTGTAAACATGATGAGTACCCGCATGCAACCTGGCATTATCGACAATTGATTTGTTCAAAACAAATCCGGTGGCTGCATCATGTGGTTCATAAACACATTGTAGAATAAAATTCAGTGAACGAAGAATAGATTTCAAGCCACTAACCGGAGCATTAATTGTGCGTTCGCCACCAGACTTTTTCTTTATCGTAAATTTTGCATATCGCTTTTTGCACAAATCAGGGTTTGCATAGTATGTCAGGCTCTTCAATTCAAAGGGCATGCATTCTTTGCTGTAAAGAAGGTTTTTTGCTTCGCTAAGCAGTGAAACAAGGTCTTCCTTACTCTGCATCGAAGCAAATTTTTGGCGAATTTGATCGATATGTTTCTGTTCTATCTTCATATTTTTTTACGTTATGAACTTTGAAAAACTTGCCTTATACTCTTTTTGTATGAACCATTCAGCAATAGCTAAATCTAATACCTATTACATCACTGATAAATTCTATAACTACTGCTTAATATCTTATGAAAAATATCAAGCCTGTAGCCTTAAAATTCCTCAGGGACATTCATCCCGGCCAAAGGCCGGGAAAAGATGCCAATCCTTGTTTCATTGGTTGCCCAACTAATCCCAGCACCCACAAGTCAATATCTTTAGGCAAGTATTTCAAAGAACAATTTGCAAAGCTAAAACAGTAATATGCATTCTATGCACACAAAAATAATAATTAATTCCTGTGAAATGTGTTTATTATTTCATGAGGTTCAAATTCGGCCTCCCATTTGCCAGTGATTTTATATATTTCATAAAACAATATCCATTCAAAAATCCAGGGTATAGTGTTTTCTGCAATGCTCGTATTTTCTCTCCATTTCATATCTCCGGGGTAAAACAAGCATAAAGAGCCTTCTCTGTACACATGAATGTCAACATCATTAAGCAGGTTTTTATTAGTTATATAAACATGAGGGATTTCACCGGCTCTATATTCAATTTTAACTCTGTAGGCATCACATCCCTGTAAATGAAACAAACCCGCACATAATAGTGTGTCATTTTCTATTCGGCATTTCACAAACGAATATTTACGTTCAATTTCTTGTTTCTGCATGTAAGCCACCGAATAGGATCTGACTGTTTTTTCGTGCATATACCTGGTTAAGAATCTTCTGCCTCCATAAAACTTATGAGGCTTGCTGACCGTACCGCCCTGGCCTGCCACTATTGAACCCATTGAGCTTATTGAAGAACGTTGATTTTGCAGGGCTTTTGCCTGTGAACGCAATAGTTCTTTGGTTTTATCTATTTCAATATTCTCCTTTAATAATTGTTCCCTATCGGTAAGCATCACCGCAGTGTGGCTTTCTTTTCTTGTTAGACTTTCTGAAATGATTTTATTTCTGACGATCTCGTTTTGTTCAAATTGCCTGATAAGTTTCTTTTTGATTTCCTCAGGGTCCTCAAAACCTATCACATAATCAATACCGCGACTAAACCAATCATTATAATTTCTTATAATATCTGTTGATGATTCCTCATCGTACCTCCCAAAATTCTCCATATTGGACAAACTGTTCTTAGTGTAGTTATTTGAACCTCCATAAACATATCTGTCATCAAGTATCATCAGTTTGGCATGCATAAAATTTTCACTTCCTGAAATTTCGGAACCTGTTTTCAAAACTGTTGCCCCTTTCTTCTGCAACTCACGTATCAGATTATAACACCATGCATTCAGGGGATCGCATGAAAGCAATATCTGTATGTTTTTTTTTTCGGCCAGCTTTATCATTTTTTCAATCAAATATTCATCGGTCAACCAGGATACTGCTATTTGTATCTTATTATCTGCCTGTTCCATCAAAGAAATTATTTGTTCGCGGTTGCTATTTGCTTTCATAATACTTGGGTTAATTGATTACGATGCAAAGGAAAAACATTGTTGTGCAGTGATTCTGCACAACAAATATTTTTAATTGATTTTTTATTACTTACAAAAAATAATGTATCTACGTGAAGTTGAAATTACATAACTTTTATTTGACAAGTCTATTGAAGATGAGCGATACCAATACGCAGGTGATTTTTATGAGAACTGTGCATCCGAAAAAAATGAGAAGGGATGGAAGCACATACGATTGGATGGAAGCGACCTAAACGGCAACTACTTTCTTAACCTGGGTGTTTTTCATAAAGGATTTGCAACTGCAAAAGATGAAAATGGGTGGTTTCATATAAATAAAGAAGGTACAGCGGCATATTCAGAAAGGTACTGGAGTATGGAACCTTTTTATAATGTCCTTGCCTTAGTAGCAGTTTTCAGAGGAAATAGAATAATTATTAACGAGGTCGGCAAAAAAGCTTGTGAAATTTAAAATTCTGTATGCACTCTTATCAATTCTGCATCAGGAAACAAAGATTCCATTCTTAGCAGGTCTTCTTCATTGGCGTGACCAGAAGTATGAATCTCCTTAAAGTTGACTTCTTTCCTGAGTTCATTAATTTGAACGGCGCCAAATACCTTTCCTGCGAATTTATCTGAAAGATATCCCGTGTATTGCGAATAAATAAGATTCAGATTCGTACATTCAAATTTCCCGATCAGAGAATAGTGAGTCATGCGGCCATAAAACACATAATTGGCAGGATTCTCTAACAGGTCTTCTTCTGTAAGTGACCGCTTCTCTTTAAAAATACGTCTGGCAAATTCATCGAAAACATCCAGATGCTTCATCATTTTGCTGTATTGACCTCCTGAAATATTTCCCTTCCTGAGCACTTTAATATTATTCAAAGCCACCCTAATAGCTGTTGATTCCTTTGCTGTTAATGTTAATATCCAATACGTATAAAAGTCCGTCACCAAGGTCTTTTTCGCTTTCATCGCGGCATTGTAGGCACGAATAATCCTATCCACATTTTGTGACGAACCAATGACAAAACTTATATTTTTTTGTACCCGAAAAATATCCAGAAAAGCATTTTGGACATCTTCCTCTGTCCTGTATTTCCCTGGAGTACGATTTATATTCGTCCCCTCAATTATCAATTTTTTAATTTGCTTTGGTGGATTTTGTTCCAAACGATCAAAAACTTTCTGCTTTGCTCCAGTAGCACGAAAATCACCAGTGTAGAAAATCTGTTCTTCCCCATCCGAAATAACGAATGCAAAAGCCTCCGGAGATGAGTGATCCATCAGGTATGGGTATACCTTGAAAGGGGTTCCTTCAATAACAATCCATTCCCATGGTTTAAATTGAAAGATCGGATTGGCAGGTAAAGGCTGGTTTGCGAAATATTCCAGTGCATGGATCAACTGGTAGGTGAGTTCTCCCATGTAGATTGGAATACCCGGGTCGAGTTTGTTCATCAATCCATAATGATCTGCATGTGAGTGCGAAATCAGAACCGCATTGTACTTGTCCTTAACATAGGAGATATCCGGATTTTTATCTGATAAGGGACTACCAATATCAAGAAGAAGTGTTTTTTTATTTGATCTTATCTCGATGCATGTGCCGCCGATTTCATGTCTGCCTCTTAGAACTCTTACTTCCATGTTATTCATTTTATGTTTAATCTATTAATTAATCTTTAAGAAACTAAAGAAAAAGATTTTGATTTTTATACGCATTCAATAACCAATGAGAAGGTAGAATGTAAAGATCAATGTCCAAGTAAGCTTGCTTTATTTGCCTGTCGTCGCCAACCAAAACCATCACTTTCCTGTAATTGGCGTCGCTTACGACGAATTCCGGAGGTAGGTAGCCCTCTTTTACCATTGCAGAAATGTTCCCTCTTAGTAATTCTGCCTTATCCAATTTATTTGTTGCCCAAAGATGATATTTCTCTAATTCTACAAGGGCTGTTTTTATATCAGCATTCTTTTTCAATTCAATAATCGAAACCGTTCCATCTTTAGCTGCCATGATATCTATATGCTCTGCACGTCTCTTTTTCATGTCTCCTTTTTCAATAATGACAGGAATCTGATTGACGATGCTTTCAAGTTTATCTTCATGTATATTGATATGCCCTCGGGTTTGTCTTCCACACTCGGTGTCAGACATGATCAAGGCCTCCAGCCAATGTTCAAAGGAAAACCCTGGTATTATTGAGGATGAATGCCTCGCCTTTGTATTCCCTGTAGAAAGCGCTTTTTTCAAGAACTGAGTAATTAATGCATCAAGGATTGGGCTGATTTCAACAATATCCGGAATAACATTCTTTTTCGGATTTCGACGAATTTTTCCGCAAGAATCAAAAAATAATGGATTGCAAAATTCCTCATTTTTAGATAACTGTAGAACCTCTAGTCCGCAAAATCTTATACTCAAATAGTTTCCATTGAATCTTGTTGTGAGAACGAGGCCTATTTCATCAACATAAGACTGAAAAAAATCTTGAATTACAGTGATTTTTGATAAATGATAAGGATAGAGCTCAGACCATTTTTGTGTTCCGTAAAATCTATTTATATTCATGTTCATCTTTATTTAATATATAACTATTTGTACCTGATAAAATCAAGCTATCGCCAATACCATTGTTTTTACAAACTCCACCAGCGCCACAAGTCTTCTAGCGTTTTCTTCATCTCTTTCTATTCCAGAAAAATCAACATCAATCTTTTCCGGTTCACCAGAGCGAGTCGCCACGAATCCATATTGCCCGAATTCACTGTTTATTCTTCCGGCTATACTATCCAAAATCCGTTTCTTTTCTTTTTCATAGTCAAAATCCTTACGATGCGAAAAATTTGATTCGTTGATTTTAAATTGAATAAGCTGTTGTTTTCTTTTAAACACCTCATCCGAAATTTTTTCTGATTTCTTTGTTTGAGGAAGATAAAGAAAGGCTGCACTTCTTTGCTGTGTAGCAAGAACATTTGTTTCTACCAGCAGTGTATGGTCCAGTACCATGTTATAAATTCGTTTATGCTCCTTCTTCCCTTCCTCACGAATTGTAGGATCAATCAGGTATTTGTTCTGTGAAACCCATTCAGCCAGCAATGCCTCAAATTTTTGGTTAAAATCCATTTTCTTCTTTCTGCGAAAAATTTTGTTTGCAACCAAAAAGACCGCAATGGCAATGATTAAACTCGATATGTCTTTAATTGCATCAAAAATGTTTTCACTTGTATAACCTTTAATTGTAAGATTAACAATTATGGCAGTTATACCAACAAATCCAAAAACTGCTGTGAGTGTTTTTTCGAGGTCTTCGTTATAATTCCATTTTTTCATGATTTGTTTGTTTTAGTGGTGGTAGGAATAGTATTATATATTTTTCTATAATGGCCGAAGTTTGGCGCATATCCCTCTAATTCATCAATTATTTTTTTGTATTCATCACTTTCCTGGGCATATTGTCTGGGGATTACTAAACCGTGTAATTGGGCACGTAACTCATCCCATCTTTCTTTTAATACTTTCCAGTTGTGTTCATCATAAGTGCCTTTAAAAATTATTGAATAAATTTCAATAAATGGGGGAAGAATTTTGCGCTTTTCAGCTTCTTCTAGTTCTTTACACCAATGGCTTCCGACACGGTCCACTCGCCCTATTTGTTGTTCCACCACGCCCGGGTTCCATTCAGGATGTAGTAAAACAACAATACGACAAGCTTCATGCAAATTCAAACCTTCGCGACCAACCATAGATTGAGCAATTAATACTTGTGGATTACAATTGATTCTATTAAATGCCATTTGAATCATCCTTCGGGAATGCTGTTTTGTATCACCATACATGAATCTTGAAAAACTGCTGTAATTACGAGCATATTCATCTTCCAGTCTTTCGTATAATTTATTCCAGTAAAATTTCGCTACACTTGCATCAATCTCACTATCGCCATTTGAATCAATGTCAGGATCATCTTTGTCTTGAATAGCCTGTAATAAATCATGAAAAGAGGAGGCTAGATAAAGGTTATCAGGTTCTTTTTGCTTTGATGCGAATGTTAATTCAAAAAGTACACGGGCCAATAAATTTAAATGCTCGTGGTCTTCATTAGAAATTACGTCTAATATATATTCATATGAATCCGGGAATTCCCCATTTCCTTTTGCTAGACCCTTTTTTATATTTAGAATTAAGTCTTCCCTAAAGTTTCTTCTTTTGTATTCTAATTGGTTATTTCTTTTTTTAATAATTTCTTTTGCAGTTTCATAATCATTGCAAATGTTTATTTTTAATTGTTTTTGAGCTATTTCAAAAACTGGCCAATCTTCTTTGTTCAAATTTGTTTGGTATATTAATTCTCCACTTTGTAATTTCCGAATAAGATCTCTCATATTCAACAATACAGATAACGCACGCATTGGTTCTGTAAAGCGTCCAAAAACCAATACCTTTTCTTCATTTTCAGTTTGTTTTTCAATAAAATCCACGGCTTCTAATATACCCGGGTGTTCATATAGGACCAGGGCGTTTTTTTTAAACGCTTTTTTTATATTGTTAAGCCACCATTCAGTACGTTCGGATTTTTTTTTCTGATCATATGGTAAAGTATTTGAAATAAGATTCAGTCCATTGTTTCCCTGTTCTTTATCAAATTCTTCCTGCTTCTTGTCATCATCAGACCTTATTTCTTGGTCCATTAATGCTGCAAGCCCATGTCCATTGCCAATTGTCAGCCGCATTCTTTTAGTTTTCGGGTCGTCTTTAAAACTAGTGATAAAGGAAAGCGCTTCAGTACTGCAAATCGCGTGTTTCCATGCTTTAGACAAATTGCATAAATTAATTGCTAGTTCAGATTCTTTTCTATATTCGCTATATGATTTCCCGGTTATTTTCTGAAACGTCTGGATTGATTTGTCTTCACGTTTGTCCCGCCTTATCAAGTATGGACTTAGTGCCGCCTGAAATTGTACTGAACATTTTCTGAAATTTTCTCTAACATCAGAATTTGTTTGCCAGCACTGTTTTAATCTGCGAGCAGTCTCATTATAGTTGTCAATTTTCGTTTTTATATGTGAAATAACGGATTTATCAACTTCAATCCTTTCTAAAATACTTTCCCAATCACTACTGCTATGCAAATCAATCGGTGTCGCAGTCATTGCTAATCTTCGAGAATTTGACGATTGAATTATGACCTTTTCTAATAACCTTGACAATCCACTTCTGTCCCCTCGACTTTTATGAGCTTCGTCGATAACAACCAGATCAAATTGACCAAATCCGAGTCCAACTGCTCTCTCTAATAAATCTCTATAGTTTTTTCCTCGTTCAAAGTTTTTTCCTCTGAATGCCATTTCACCCCAACAAAAGTTGTTGCTGATTTTTTTAAAAAACGACTTGGGTAAATTAGCATCGTAAACTATACTTTTTGCGGCATAATTGACAAACTTATTACCATTACATAAATCATTGTATTTATTCGGAAATCTGTCTTCATATTTCTTTCGAATTTGTGCATATACTTCAGGTAATAATCCCCACCTCCAGTATTCTGAATCTTTACTCAACCTCCAATTGGTGAAAGAATGTGATATTAAAACAATATTTTCTTTAAACCAAGGCTTTCGGTCTTTAATTTCATCAACGTCCCAAGCACTAAGATATGCCCTTAAACTTCTTAAAATTACCGGGGGGTCTTTTATTCCACCATCCCGGAGTTCATCATTCCATTGATAGCCCAGCCCCGGTGGTATTAGAATAACAACCCTTCCGCCACTATTTACTACACTCTTGATAACAGCCACAGCGATTCTTGTTTTGCCCATGCCGACCTCGTCGGCAATGATTATTCCATTTTTCTGAATATAGTTTGATATTTTATCAATGCTCTTCAGTTGACCTTCATTGAGCCAGCTTTCATTTTTGTATTGAGAAGCTAGTGATAGAAGGTTCTTTGACACTTCTGCCCAACCTTTAAAATTCTTGCTCATTATTTTCCTATTTTTTCATTTTTTTCGACACCCCAATTGACTTCTATTCTCTTTAACACAGCTTCGTACTTTTTACCTTCATCTGTTTCATTTGTTTCTGCATAATCAGGTCTGAATGGCTTCTCCCATAATGGGCTGATAGGATTAATTCCAAGACTGATAAACTCTTTGACAACGATATCATCTTTAATTTGTGAAAGGCACTGTTCTAATCGAATGCACCATATATTCCAGTCAAGTTTTAAAACATGCGTTTGTTTTGATGCAATATTTTCAATTAATTCCATCATTCTTCTTATTGGATAGTCTGACTGGCTTGGTTGTAAATATTGTTTTGCAGTAACCGTTAGTTCTATTTGATTATGGGGGTCAAAATCTGGAAATGATTCAGAATCGTCTATATCTTCTGGCTCTGGTGGCAATGGGAAGTTGTCAAGTTGATTCCAGGCATCATTAAAATTTATTGGTTTCAATGGCACTGTTGAAATTCTACCATAGTTGTCTATAATAGGCACAAACGCAATGTATTCTATGTGGTCGAAGACCCATCTGATTTTTACATGATGAGGTTGTATGCCTACCCATATAAATGTTTGGTCTGTTTTGCGCACACAAGGATTCCCCGATAAATCTAAAATATCATAAGGTACACTAGATTGCTCATTGGTTATAAGATAGCAAAGCCCATTATTTTCATACCAATTAAAATAAGGTATGGGAGGAGCTATAAAAGTAATTTCTGTTTCTCCTTTTGAACCTGCATATACTTCAGCGAGGTCTACAATTTCTGTATCCCATTGAACAGGTAACAAGTTTTTAATAACATTATCATCGTCAATATTTCTTTCAGGCATCCTATATAGTTTGTCTGCATAAAGAAAAACGCCAGCTTCCAAATTCCCTGCGGATGTTGATGCTTTATTGATAAAACCAGGCTTGGTGAGATTTCCTGAACCTAGATATACCCATATACTGTTAGCAGTATTATTACTTTCTCTGAAATTGTAACTGATTATAAATTTAGCGTGCAATGATCTTTTGTGGTTTTTATAATAATCAGGTATACCTGCCTCACGCAATGTCCATCCGAAATTTCGCATAGATTCAATGGATGAATTGGCAATTGCCTGACAGGCATTTTGGTTAATAAAAACATCTTTGATAGCCGACTTTGTAAGAAGCGCATTTTTTGTAAGATCATCATTAATCCTTCGAATCACTGTTGGAATACCAGAGTTGTTACATTCAGATTCGTAAAAGCCAGACCCTATTCCAATATAATTACGGAAAATCAAAGAATCCCTTTTCAAATTATCAATTATTATACTAAATAAAGAGGTTTTTCTATTATCAATAAAAGTTGAATAAAACCCTCTTGCAGGCCTAATATAATTAATTTTTTGTTCGAACTGATTGTACAAATCACTAGTTTCTGTTGTTTCCCGATTGGCAGGAATATATGTCAACATCCTGGTATCAAACATTTGCCTAAGCCATGCCATCATATTCCAAGCTGCTTTTATATCCGTTCTTGCCTGAGAATTTTTATCATTATTTTTTGAAAGTACTTTATTTGAATACTCAGTATACCAAGCTAAATCAAGACTGTACTCTAGTGTTGATTGGGTCCAGTTACCAGTAGACACTATGAGCCTGATAATATAATCATCCGATGAATCATCACTACAAAACAACAAAATGGCTACTTTAGCATGAAGCAACCGAAACTGACTGTCTTGTTCTGCAATGATTGGTAAATGATAGACCCCGGGAACATCTTTTGTTGTTATCTGGGGGTTATGCTTGTCAAGCATTATTGCTAAAGATATTCTTCCTGATTGTGCACGCTGTTCTTTTGATAATTGAGTAAACCGATCGGCGGCATCATTAAGAAAAGCCCTATCACCTGAATATCCGCATAACCAGCCAAACTTCCCTTTAAATCCCACCGGAGATTCAAAAAGCTGAGCTAATGATGGTCTGGCATAATTACTATTGTTCTTCATTCTTTAACCAGTTATTTAAATTATTTGTATAATCCAGATGAAGTAAATATAAATTATGAATTCGATAGGAGATTTTCCCGGGAAAGATTGTCAAGTCTTTTATCTCAATATTCTCATTTTCATCTTCGGCATCATCGACATCATCAGATTGTAAATTATTAATCATTCTGAATGCAGGGCCAGCCTTGATAGTGTCATTGTCTATCTGCAAGACCCTGTCATCCCTTAATATTAATGATTTTAAGCAATATATTATATCATTATCACATATTTCTTTACAAAATACGGAGGCCATTTTTGCAGGAGTAGGGTCATAATTTTCGATAATAAATTCTGATGCTTGTTTCTTTAATACGTTATAGTTCTTAATTACTTCATTTATTATACATGATTTCACAGAAATCTGATTATTTGCAGATTGAGATAATATCTTTTCAATACTATCCAGCAAGACCAAGGCAGAATCACGAACCTGAAAAAAAAGTGCTCCGGTCCTTAAATCAATCCAATGATGGCCTTCTATCATTTCCGGTTTTTGCTCCCATGAAGTAACAGACGCTTCCGATAAGGTTATTATCCAATTATAAGCATTTCTGCGACGAATTGCTACCACAGAATTTCCTCCTATTAGTCTTTCCAACAGGAAGTTTTTACAATCTTTTGGTACTTTTGTGATTGGTGAAAGGATTTTTAATAACTCGGGGGAATTAAGCGCACGATCACAACCGGCCACCCACCTTGCCATGAAATTAATAATAGGAAGCCTGTCAATCGTAGTATTTGATGACATAGTTTCAATTAGAGTATATCCATCTTCCGACAATAAAAAAGAATTAAATCTTTCTCCGCTTTCCATTACAAATCCCAATTTCAACAATGGCTGCACCATCTGCATCCGCATGGGTTGGGTAACATAAAAACTGCGCTTAACGACATTTTGAAAAGATAAATCACTCTGCATTTTCATTTTCACTTTACCCCTCAATCGACTGTCTCTTTTCCATCCATTATTGTTAAATGCCAGCCAGCAACCCAAAGCTTCAATCGCATTAGCTACTTCAATATTTGATACTCTTTTACCTTCCCTCCTTGCAGTTTCCGCCACTACAATTCCTAAAGCAGATAAGAAAAGCTGCTTCTCATACCACAGCCCACCAATCCCCGGAACAGCAAGTTCGTTAAAGGAACGTATAGCAGCACCCAAACCAAGTGTTCTTGTCCGGCGTTCACTTCTAAGTTTTTCCGGACCTAAAAGACCCCAATTTTTGATATTTTCCATACTACATTTTCTCTATTCTAAAGTGCCAAATTCTTTGAATGAATGATTACTCATTCTTAATTAAACAGCTTGCAGATATAATACTGTCAGTTCCTAAAAAATCTTGACAGCCAGATGAAATTCATTCTCGAGCTTTTCAGTGTTATACTTTTCAGGAAGCGCGTCTTCATTGAACAATAATAGCAATAAGGTATCTCTTTTATCAGATCTCTTAAGTTTCTTTAATGCTGAGGATTTCTTTGTGTAAAAGAACGATTTTGCCACATTAAATGCTTCTCCAATCAACTTTTGTTTGGAATTTTCGGCCATAATATCGTGATCGTTCCTGTTTTCATTTCCAAATTCTACAGTATAGGAATCAAACTTTATTTCTTCAAACACTCCTTTTAGTAAATCTCTAACACCGTACAATATTGTTAAATCAGTCATAATACGGTTTGCAGCTTCAAAAATTGATATTCCCGGATATGGACCATTTTTTAATTTTCCTCTTTTCAATTCTTTAAGGAAGTGCAGAACATCATTAGATTTTAGTTCCAATGGAATTTCTTTTAACAACTCATTGTAATCATGAATTGCTTTGTCAATGTTTTTTGAATTCAAAACTCTGGGGATCATGTCCATATTTTTTTTCATAAGCGAGTATTTTAGATTAATTTTTTGATTTTTCAAATTTACACACTTACCCACTCACTTCTTTTCCCTGTGCCGGTTATGTATAATTGCTGTATTGCCCTTGTCATGGCCACATACAACAGGGATTTTTCCAAAATATCAAATCCAAACTGTTGGGGACGGTCCCATTGATCATACGTGCTGGGACGCAGCGGGACAGACTTTGAGTTTACACCCGATAAAAATACAATTTTATATTCCAACCCTTTCAGGTTATGAAAAGTCGAAAGATGCACCCCTGTTGCGTTTCCAGTCGAAGTGGTCACATCATAATATGGGATCTTTGCGTTATGAATGAATTTCTTAATGTCTGACAGAGCTGATTTAGTGCGGCAAGCAATACAAACATTATTAAACGAAATACCCGGAGCATTTGAAACAAAATCTTCAATCCTGGAACTGATAAATTCAAATTCCTCTGATTCCTTATCAAACATTGAATATGCAGGTATTTCACCATGGGTTAAAGAGATGTACCCTTTTGAACTTTCATTATCTCCATCGAAATTGTCGTAATCAATACCCTGAACGGTTGTAATAGCCAACTGCCTTATTTCATCAGTTGTCCGGTAATTTATCTTTAGTTGTTTGCTTCTGTTACCACGGATATTTATGCCCGATCTTGAAAAATTAATTTTCCGGGCATATATCTTCTGATAAGGGTCTCCAACAAGAAACAAATCGTTGTCGTGCTCATCGGTCATCGAACGAATAAGACGAAGTTCGACATTGGAGAAATCCTGAATTTCATCAGCAATAATAAATGAATATGGCTTATTCTTTTCTTTGATAAAATATTCATTCAGCAAGTTCAACACCTCCCCCAATTCAACATAATTTTCCGCCTTCTTTTTCTGATTGTATGTTTCGAATATCTTCCAGATTTCAATACGGTCTTTACGACCCAATTTTTGTGAACGTCCAACCCTTGATACCTTCAGGTATTCTTCCTCTGTGATAATATTGTTTTGTACCACAATATCGGTGTATTCGCTACTGAAGAAGTCTGCATCAAAATGGCTAATGGTCGAATCCAGTATATCTTCCCATATTTTAATCTTGTAGTCATGATCAAAAAAATCAAGTATTTTGACCTTTTCCGTTATTAACTTGTGTTTTTTCGCCAAATCAATGGCCAATCCATGAATGTGCTTAACCTCGACTAAAGTTTCGCTTACGCCTAGCTCCTTTAGGGATTCCTTTAGCGTTGAGACAAGGCTCCTGGTAAATGTTGTGAATAACAGAGGCTTGTTGTTTGAGGTGACAAAATTATCGGTTATGAATTTTGCCCTGTGCAAGGCACATACAGTCTTTCCTGTTCCTGCCAAACCAGTAACCTTCACGCTGCCTTTATTTGACGAGTTCACAACTTTCAATTGGCTTGGGTGAAGGAATATCCTCCATTTCTGAAAGTCTGACGAAAATATCGTTTCGAGGTTCTTGTCTGTGATTTCGAAGAAATAACGCTTATTGTTTACTGTATCTGTTTGGCCATCTTCAATTACTACCTTACCATCTTCAACATCAGCAACAATTTCATCCATTGATATGCCTTCGATAAGGAAAAACAGCCGTTCATAAACTTCCTGCGGGAGATACTTTTCAATCAACTTCAAATTTTCAGAATCTGCAACAGCCCGAACACTTGGTAATAATACCGCGGGGACGCCAATTTGCTCAAATTGCTGATCGGTATATTCCCGGAATGGCCCCATTGCTTCAACATCAGCTTTATTGATGATTTCTTCAGCCACATCGAAAATCTGATAGGACTGTGTGTTGCTATTCCATTCAAATGCTTTGTTTTTAGCCCATGCGTAGCTGTCATCATGATTTGCTGCCCACAGCAGGTGATAAACCTCATCCGATTCAGACACATGGATAATGGCCCGGTATGCCTGATCAATTCTTGCAGAACGCAAGTTTTCATCCTTGAAATCCTTAATTTTTTCAAGATGAATCGCCATGGATTTTGGATTCTGCTTGAACTTATCCATGAATTCCATTGTCTTCTTTTGTATCCCCTTCGGCAGGAGGATAAAGGCGTCCATGAATTTTTCGTATAAATATAGCCTCATGATCAAATAATTTCGTTAATGTTAAAACTATCAATAAACAACTCTTTGTAACCGGCAGCAATAAACTTTACCCGGCTTTCTTCATCAAAGGCATCAATAAAAAATTTCATTTTTATGCCAAGAGCTGCCTCTGCAATTATACTTCCATATTTGTCCTCCAGGAAAAAGGATGTAGTCCTGTTGAATTCAATATCCTTATCAAGTAGTTGTTTTATAATTGGATGGAGCTCAGGTTCAAAGTTATCGAAGATATCCCTGAACGAAGCTTCGCCTTCCTTGTCCTGTGCAGGTTGTGAGCCATCAATGCAAATACTGTACTCAGCGAGTACAAACTGCGCCCAATTGAACAACAACCAAAAGTTTTCCCATCCTTTCTTTTCGTACCCTTCATTGTTATTGGGAATGTTCACCCTGGAGATCATCTTATGCTGATTCAGGTTCATGAAAATACGACTGTCAATTTCTTCTGAGATGGGGGTTTTATCTATATACAGGTAACAATCTTCACTTTTGTGTTTTTCAATTTTACTCAAATCAACTTCAGGTTCATCCAACAATTTCACCGCGGTTTCTTCAGTCATGGGAGCTGATAAAAATGCTGCCTGCAACCCAAATAACAGTTGCCGGGTGGTTTTGCCGGAAAATAAATCTTTGGAATCGAAATTGGATAATATATAAAATAATCGTTCAAGGTTGTTTTTCTTTGTCTTCAAAATTTCATCAAAACCTTTATATAGCGGAGCTCTTTGAAGTCTGATATAATTCTGGTTACAATCCCTGACATTTTTGTAAAACTCATCAATATCGTTCGGTTGTTTAACCATGCTGTTTTCGAAAAAAGTCAGGTCATCCCATGTGAGGGTCCATGAAATGTATCGATTGCTTTGCCTGATGGCAATACGCTTGATGATATCCCCGACAAACCTGTTGTTTTCGGCTGTTGCGTGATATTGATATCCGTCAAGATATACCGCAATTTTAGGGATGCTGTCAATTACCTCCATCGGTAATGATTCCCCGTCTTTTTTGATGTCTATACAAGTTATCTGGTGATCGCATCGGGTAGGATATAATACCCCATCACTTTGCCCTAAACTCACCTGGGGTGTAATTTGGTAGCGATATTCAGAATTACCGTTCACGATCTTCAATCTGTACGTGATTATTCCATCCAGATTAATGCTTTCAAATTTCCAATCGAGCAGTTGTTGTTCGTCCTTTTCACAATAATTCTTAACGCATCGAATAAACCTCTCTTCCAATTCTGACTCTTCGATTTTACCCGAATTGGTTACTTCATTAAGTCCTTCGGGGATATAATCCCATTTATCTGATGCCTGATGTAATTTCCTGAATAACTCCTCGGCCCTGAACCGGCTTAACTCTTCACGTTCGAACTGATTGCCGTATGTGTATATACAGCGGTAACAGCCGTCTTTACCGGAGAATTGGCAGGTACAATCTTTAATTGCTAAATATGCTTTTTCGATGAGGGTAGCGAATTCTGTCTTATTGAATAACTTCGACAGATAACCTGTTCCGCCAGGGATCACATCATAAAGCACCAGGAATCTGTCGTTACGGGAGGTTTGCTTATTGAATTCTTTGTATTCTTTTATTTCAATATGCTGAGGATTGCCTTTGTAATAGTGCTTTAGACCAAGTTCAATACCTGATTTAAACATGGCGATTGTGCTTTCTGAATCGAATTCCTGAACGGGCAGTAATATTTTTATTGCTTCAGTCTTCAGATGCCTGAACAGATATATTTCTTCAAAAACATCATCAGCCCTGTTTTGGTATACCTCATCACGTTTTTTACACCATAAATAATGTCGATTTTCTTCAAAAGGACTACTTGTTGATTTACCGCAAAACTTACAAGTTACATATCCCATCACAGGAACCCGGAACTCATTAATAGTTAACTCCCGGGAATTCGAATAATCAATTAACCCGGTATTCACCTGATATATCTCGACATCTTGTAAATACTCTATTCCGAAAGGTATCTTCACCATGGCATAAGCCCCCCGGGTTGAATTAGCGGCAAATTTAAAGTGGGTCGAAACCCGTGAAATTTTTTCATCCCTGTCCTCACTTGTGTCATCCAGCGTTGCGTCCGCTTCGTCATTAAAGGACTTGACGGATTTTAGCTGAACGAACTTGTGCTTGTTATTGGCAGAGCCCCATGATAAATCGCCGCATTTCGGGCAAGCCCCAAGCTGGCCGCTGTCAATTTCAATCAGGTCGCATTTCGAGCAGAACCGATAATTTACAACCTCCTCGTTCCAACTTATAATATTAAGCGCCGAGATTCTGAGTTTATATCCCTGGGTATAGAAATAATTTTCAGGCACCAATTCCCTGATGGCTGTTTTAGCAGGCCGGATTAATTCAATACTTTTTGGAGCGTAATTATTTTCTCCAACACCGGTTAAATTTCTGTTCCTGATCTGAGCATTTAATACAACTCCTGTTTCAGGGAAAGCGTAATTGGGCAGTAATCCCACGTTTGTGAGGTGTTCAAGCACAGACCGCTTTAATATCGAAAATATAATGCCCCCGAGATTCTTCTTGTCCTGCATCAGCAGTTCGTATTCCTCATCTGTTTTTCCTAATTTCTTTTCTTTGATAATGGTTTCAATTTGCCTCTGTTTTTCTCGGAGCCCTTTGATTTCCTCTTTAATATTGAAGAATTCTTTAGTAATGGCAGAATAAAATAATCCTGTTCTGATGTGCCCGCGAAGTTCAGTAAATATTTCCTCAGACACATAGTCCGTCAATCGTTCCTTAAACTTTTTAAACCACTCATTTTCCTGTTTTTTGATGAAAGTTATTATCCGGTTAAAAAACAAAACGGAGTCATTCAAATCAATCTGTTCAATATTAAAGGGCTTTAGCCTGAAGTTAACGGGAATAAAATTCAGAACGGAATCTGATTTGGTCCATTCGTCAATGCAGAAAGCAAGGAAATGCCGCTTTAATATCTCTTTTGCTTCGAGGTAACAACCGGGAGAGTTTATCTCGCCCATCATCATTTCTGTGGGCTGCTGATAATAGTATTGGTCATGGGCTTCGTTGGCAGCAAAATTAATGATCAATGCCGATCCCGACGATCTACCGGCACGGCCCACACGCTGAATAAAATTGGATGGCTGTGGAGGGATGGAGTTATTAAAGGTGGTATTCAAATCGCCGATGTTAATACCCATTTCGAGTGTTGATGTGGCAACCAGGGCGTTTAGGGAGTTGAAATAGGGCCTGTTTTTGAACTGATATTCCTTATTTTCCCTGACCAAACGCTCTAAAAGCCCTGTGTGCTCTGCCGCATATATTCTCGGTGACCGGGAACGATTATAAACCTGTTTGTAATAATTTTCCGAATCATCAACAGGCATCAAATCATAGTGGCCCGTGCACCTGAAATTGATACAGGATGCCTGATTTAAGGCGTTTTCGTCAGCCACATGGAGTTCGTGGTCGCACACATTGCATTTAAAGGTGTAAACTTGCTTTTTAAGAAATACCTTTTCTGCATTCAGCGCAAAGTTCCTTACACCTTCAGCTATTTTCTCATCCAATAGTTTTACAGTAGGATCCGATAAGGTGTTTAACAGTTTAGTATAAAACTCATTTACCAGACTATCGTTGTTTTGCGCTAAAGGAAATGATTTTCGGAAATACACATGAAACCAATTGCTGCTTGGTGTGTATTTGCAGGTGAAATCGAAAACACCTGAAGCCACCTGATCTGTAATAAACTTGGGCAATCTTGTCTTTTTACCGAAATTTCTCAGTAAAAAATACTGCTTGTTTACCTTGGTAGTGATCAGATAATAATTACTCTTGCCCGTCCGGAACACTTGCAAATAGGGATGGTGCAGCCCTCCGCGAATCCTTAATCTGTGTAAAAAAGCATTCAGATACCGGCTGAATTCAGGATATGTAATGACGCCTAAGCTATTTGCATCCATCCATGGTTTTAGTGAATCATATGTTTTCCTGATGTCTTCTTCATTAAAGTATGTTGCTGTGGAACCCGTTTTTTCAAGCGTTCGTCCTAATACGGCATTGTAGCCGAACTCGCTTACAATCTCCCAATCAATCCTTCTGTTAAGTTCCTCAATAAACTTAGGTTCGAATCGCTCTTCCGCTTTCTTGTAATTGGCAATTTTTACATCACCCAAATGGTCTGAGGGGAAGAACTTGTATATATACGCTTCTTTAGGTTTCTTCTTTGATTCATCAGCGTTTTCGATCCAATAATCTTTAAACGCTTTCTGAAAATCAAGCAAAGATACCTCCCTGTTCAGTTCGTTGATGACCCGCTGAACAGCCGCCCTGAAGGTGAAACGGTAGTTTCTTGCCTCAATGAATCCGGCCTGATGTGCGGCATCCTGAACGCCATTGGTAAATGCCAGCACCTTGCGATCCCGCTCCGCATTTTTATCCAAATCGGAAGATATCACCTGACTGATGCTGATACTGCTCAAAGTGGCTGTTTTTGTGCCGATTATGGCTATGGTATTCCTGCTGTTGCATATCGGGCAAACATGGTCAGCCCGGGTCCCGATAATTTTCCGGTATGATATTATTCTTACCCGCTTGCTTTTGGATTCATGGTAGAGTCCTAATGTGTTTTTATCCACATAGGCATCAATAGTGTCGCTGGGTTGATACTCATCAATTTTCAGGTGATTATCGGAATGGATATTCGAGAAATACAGGTTTTTGTGATTGCTAAAATATTTCTGATACGTGTCGCTGATATCATCTTCAAAATTATTCCGGTTGTCGTGTTTTACGGTGGCCCAACCGCTTGTTCCACATTCCCTGCAAAAATAAGGAGGTAATGCCTTTACTTTGTCTTCGGGCGATACCGAATCTTTCCAACTGAATTCGGGCTCTTCCTGAAATAGCCGTAGGATACCCGAAAGTTCCCGTATCCAAAGCTGAATCTGAACGTACAATAACGGGAATTCCTTCTTCCCGTCCTTGACTTTGGCTTCTGAAATAAGCGTCAGTATTGACCTTACCAATGTTTCTTTCGGTGAGAATTTATACTCAGCGGACCAATCTGTAAGCCGTTTAAAGTCGTTATTGATACGGGCGAGTTCAATCAGCAGGTATTCAAAATCAATAATACCGGCATTGCAGATGTTCAGAATATCATGAACTATTTTGTATTTCTTCAACTCTTTGCCAAGGTCCGAACTGCTTATTTTAGGATCTATTCCGAAAAGGGTTAATTGTTTTTGTATGTACTTTACATAGGTGTCTTCGCCTTGTATCCGGCTCTGTGACAATAAAAACTCTGTGGGAATAAAATTCACCGGCTCCGCACCATCAAAAAACTCATCAATATCAATTCTTGTTTCCCCGATGATGGATGATTCTTCGAAATCTTCTTCAAATACCTTCGATGCATATTCCACCAGGAGTTTTGACGAGTCTGCACCGGAGCCAATGGTTGCGGATGTTCCCACCGGGCATATTTGACCTTTAGGTATATTGAGTTTCAGTTTTAAACGTCTGATCAGATTGGCCACATCGGTTCCCTGAGCCCCGTCGTAAGTGTGGAGTTCGTCCAATACCAGGAATTTCAGCAGGGTGTTGTCTTCAAAATTATATTGCCATAACTCGTGAAATTTATTACGCATTAAGGCATAATCGAGCATTTTGAAGTTGGTAAGCAATATGTCCGGCGGATTGGAAAGAATAGTATCCCTGTGTTCAACAATGTTTTTTTCGCCCATTTCCTTGGGGTAGATCTTCTCTTTATTCTGACCTTCTCCAATAAACAATCCGGCGGTAACTTTTCCCCGCGTATTTTCATCGGCATAAATGGCTTCGGCTATGCGCTGGGCCTGGTCGGTTGCCAGAGCATTCATGGGGTACAGGATGATGGCTTTAATGCCTTTTTTGCCTTTATGAATGTTGCAATAATCTAAAATCGGGTACAAAAATGCTTCTGTTTTACCCGATGCTGTTCCTGTGGTTAAAATGGTGGGCAGGGGCTGTTGATCCTGTGCACTGAGGCGATCGAATACGGTCGCTTGATGAACAAATGGCCTGAAGGGTGGCCGTATGCTTATTTTTAAATCTTTCAGGTCGCCCTGATACTTCCGGTATGGCAGTTTTAATGACACATAAGGGCCCTTAAACATACCATCCTGTTCGTCTTCAATTAAACGCAGGAAAGCATCTTCCACATCCTTATCCTGGAAGGTGTAGGTTGCCTTCAGATATTCAATGATGGAGACTTTTACTTCGTATGCCTGTTGAAGTGCTAACATGGTTTATTTATCATTTTATGTTTCGCTTGATTTTTTATGTCACACAGAGCCGGACACAGCGTGGCAATGAGGGTTGTGTCCGTGTCGAAGTGTGACATACAACGGTCGTCTTCGACAATCTTCTCCTTCC
>Ga0116174_10001259_pt1 | contig 23428 bp, 21 predicted proteins | sample AD_UKC087_MetaG_FD_89801 | JGI IMG/M metagenome (GOLD analysis project Ga0116174, IMG submission 89801) | Active sludge microbial communities of municipal wastewater-treating anaerobic digesters from USA - AD_UKC087_MetaG | ecosystem: Engineered > Bioreactor > Anaerobic > Digestate | place: USA...
AAGTTTAGAAAGAGTGACTAGACTGTAATGAAGTGTACCAATAGCGTCACTATCTCCATTCTTAAATCTATTCCTTGACCTTCTAATATACTACTGTGAGAGATCCTTACAATATTCCTCAATATCTCTTGAAGCAGTAGCCATATTGTACTCATCCAAGGACTTGTTAACCTTAAAGACTAGGTCATTTGTTTTTGCTACCATCCATTTATCCATCAAATGTGTTAGTTTCTTGACATCATACTTCTTCCAATCCCAATCATGTAACTTAGCATATGTAACAAAATAGTTGTATGAATTCCAAAGCTGAATGTAGAATCTCCTCCTTACATCCTCAAGAGTTCCCCATCCAAACCTCATATTCGAACCGATAGATGCTGTTGCATAGTTCCATCTTAAAATATCAGAACCCATCTTGTCTGCAGCATCATCAAACTTTACATAGTTAGGTTTAGTCTTACTCATCTTCTCATTCTTCTCATCTCTAACCTCTGCAAAGCACATTACTTCTTTGTATGGTGCTTTCTTTTCAAAAACAACACCAAATACAAGCATTGAGTAGAACCACAACCTAATCTGCTCTATCATCTCAATTACTAATTCTGCAGGGAACCACTTCTCCCAATATTTTTTGTCATCAAGATATGCAAGTGTAGAGAAAGGTACTACTCCTGCATCAAGCCAACAATCTCCTACATCTGTTACTCTCTTTACACTCTCACCACACTTTGGACATTTAATCTCAACTTCATCAATCCATGGTCTGTGAACATCATGAAGTTTGTCCACTAATTCTGGTTTTACTGCTAACTCCTTCAATTCCTCTAAACTACCTACAACATGAAGATGACCACACTTTTCACATTCGTAGAAAGGAAGGGCTAAACCGTAAAATCTTTTTCTACTAATCATCCAATTTCCCATACTATCTAACCAACCTTGCATTCTCTTACCAGCATAGTCTGGTAACCATTTAACATCTTTTGCTGCCTCCTTAAGTTCATCTTTAATCTTTAGTACATCAATGAACCAATTATCTTCTAACTTAAACAAACATTTTGTATTACATCTCCAACAGTGAGGATAGCTATGAGTAAAATCTTCTGTCTTGTACAAAAGTCCTTGTTTCTTTAAATCCTCAATTACTTCATCTGCTACATCATGTGCATATTTTCCATCTAAGAATCCAAAACCTTTTGTAAAATGACCTGTGGAATCAAGAGGTGAGATAATGTCTGCACCTAACTGCTGACCTAGCTCAAAGTCTTCCTGACCACAACCTGGTGCAATATGTACAACACCAGATCCAGTCTTTGAATCAACTAAATCCCATTCAACAATACTATGTTTAATATCTTTCTGTGCTGGAATATCTAACAATGATTCATACTCTTTACCAATCAGTTCCTTAATATCTATCTCCTCAACATCATTCAAACCTAATCTTTTTGCACTATCTACACCTAAATATACTGTCTTACCATCAATCTCTGTCTTTACATATCCTAATTCTGGATTCACAGCTAAAAGTACATTAGATGAGAGAGTCCATGGTGTAGTTGTCCATGCTAGAACATATTCTTCTTTTTTATCCTTATTCTTCAACTTAAAGAATACATACACCGATTTATCTGCTATCTCTTTGTATCCATCTGCTTGTTCATGTTGAGAGAGTCCTGTCTCACATCTTGGACACCATGTTGTTGCTGACCTATCCTTGTACAAGAGTCCTTTCTCATGACAGAGTTGAAGGAATTTCCAAATATACAGATTATTTGTCTTAGACATTGTATAGTAGCTGTTCTCCCAATCCATGAACATACCTAACCTCTTCGATTGTTCTGTTTGAATACCAGAAAACTTGTTTACCCTAGCCATACATTGGTTTGTAAAGTTGTCTAGACCGTAATCCTGAATATCCTTCTTACTGTTAAAACCTAATTCTCTCTCTACACCTACCTCAACCCAGAGTCCTTGGCAATCAAAACCATTTTGAAACCTTTGTTCAAATCCTTGCATATTCTTAAATCTCTGTACAATGTCTTTGTATGTCCTTCCCCATGCATGATGTACTCCCATTGGATTGTTTGCAGTAATTGGTCCATCAATGAAAGAGAAGTGTTTCTCTGTTCCTTTGTTTCTTTCAACATATTTCTTTTCAATATCATTATCTTCCCAGAACTTCATAATGTTTTTTTCCATCTGTACAAAGTCTTGATTTGGTTTTACTGGTTTAAGGTTTTTACTCATACAATCTTTTATTTAATTTATTTCTAAAATATATATTAACAAAAAACCCCTTGTATTTACTAAAAGAGTTATACAATATGTTTTAGAGTTGTATATCTTTTAATATCTACAAGGGGCGAATGTATCGCGGTACCACCCTATTTTAGAATACTATTTCTAATATTCTCTTAGAACCTGGTATAGGTTTAGGATTCTACTAAATATATTTATATATTAAATATATCTTTCTTTCCTCACTCACCAGTGATAGCTGGGTCAATGTGTTGGTTGATTATATCATAGAAATAGTTAAAGAGAATTACTCAAATCCCTCGAAGTTTTTCTACATGAGATTATATAAATCTTTTAACTTCCATCCATCAGGTTTCTCTGTTTTAACTAGATCTAATATCCCTTTTCTAATTTCAGGTGAGCAAGGATAGCGTGGTACTCCTATGTACTCAAAATCAATCATCTCAAAATATAGAGGACTGTTTGGATCATCATTTTCAGAGACTGTAAACTTCCTAGCATCAATAAAATCTTTATATTCTTTTTTGACAAATCTTGTTAAGTAGTAGGTATTTCCCAAGTTATTATTTTCTATACTTCTATGTAGTATAAACATACCGTCTATATGATTAGTATATGTAGCGATAAAAGGGATGAATTCCTTCTCTTTCACACGTCCTCTTGCAATAAAGCCCTCAGTAAAAACTACTTCTTCTATCTGCTTGTTTATTTGTGGTATAAACTTTGGGAAATTACGTATTAGGAAATTCTGAATACCTCTATGTTTTGCTACTTCTTCAATAATTCTATCTGTTTCCTCACTGGTTAATGAAGGAGTCTTTAAATCCAACGACTTTATACACTCCATTGTTTTAAGAATTATCCTTTTTTCTTTTTCTTGTTGTTCTATGGTATTACTTCCAAAAAAATCAGAAGAAAGGAGAGATTGAGATGCAGTAGATGGATCTCTGTATTTTTCTAAAGGAAGAGAATCCTGCAATCCAGTGTCTATAGATTGGTCTACAGGCTGTTCTACAGGAACATGCTCTAAAAAATCAGGAGAAAGAGGAGGTTGTACATCTTGAAGAGAATGATCGACACTTGTTTTTTCTTGAGGTATACCATCTAGGAAACCTGGTAATGGTGCCTGTGTAGGTTGTTCTATATCTCCCATCATAGTTGTTTATTTAAATAAAATATTAAGAGTTTTTCTGCCTTGCCGGACCTAGATTCGAACTAGGATTAACGGTTCCAGAGACCGTCGTCCTACCATTAGACGATCCGGCATTATCTATACTTAATTATACCATTTCTAAAGCATATTTTTCCAATCTCTGAACCACTTTCTCTTTACCTAGTACATTCATAACCTGATAAAGATCAGGGCTTTGTGTCTTCTTAGTAATAGCTACTCTAAGAACCATAGCTACATCCCCTACTGTACCCTTGTATTTCTCTCTGTTAGCTTCATACTCCTTCCTGTCAGAACAAAAACCTAATTCCTCACCTAACTTCTTAACATTATCAAACCAAGCAGTACTATCATCATCTGGATTGTATATATCAATATACTTCTCCACTATCTCCTTCTGAACATCTTTATCTACCCTACTTGATATATCCTCATAACTGTCCTCATCAAAGAATGTATCAAAAAATATTCTTAACTGTTCCTTACTATCCTTAAACTTAACCATATCCTTCCTAATCTTCTGACCACTTCTTTCAATATTAAAGATATTAATACAATATTCCTTGTTCTCTTCTAAAAGCTTAGCTACTTCCTTATCATATTCCTTGGCCCAATTAAGAGACCTCTCATATACCTCTTCTGCAGAGAGAGTTGCAATGTAGTCTTTGCAAATATCTTCAAGCTTAACAATATCAAACAGTGCACCTGCCTTGTTAAACTTCTCTAGTTTCAATTGGAATTTACTAACATCTGCTTTTGGATTCTGAATCCTCCAATCATAGAAGTTTGAGTTTGCTAGTGTAAGGAAATATTCAATAATGGCTTCATTAGGATATCCATTCTCTATGTAATATTGTACATCTGCTTCTGGATCTTTCCTCTTACTAAGCTTCCTTTTACTCTTCCCCTCATTATCTAACTTCATTAAAGGTGCTGGGTGTGCATACTCTATCTGTTTAAATCCTAACTTTTGGAAAAGTTCGAAATGAATTGGAACAGATGCAAACCACTCCTCTGTTCTGATAACTAATGTAACACCCATCAAAGTGTCATCAATTGGATGGGCAAAATGGTATGTAGGAAAACCATCGGATTTAAGTAAAACAATATCCATATCATTCTCTCTAAGTGTAAACCTACCCTTAATCCTATCTGTCATCTCAAATGACTTATCAATATCACCTGTTGAATACAACCTAATTACAAAAGGTTTACCTTCATTTAGTTCTTTCTCAATATTCTCAACAGTTGCATTTCTCCACTTAGCCCAATCACCGTAGTAGCCTGTTCTAACTCCTAATTTCTCCTGTTCTTTTCTAATCTGTTCTAACTCTTCATCTGTAATGAAACATGGATATGCAGTACCTTTCTCTACCATATCTTTGGCAAATACTTTGTAGATATCTAACCTCTGACTTTGGATATATGAACCATATTCACCTACTTGTTCTGTCTCACTAATTGGACCCTCATCAAATTCAATACCAAAACCCTTTAGTCCATTAACTATTAAAGAAATACCACCTTCCACCTCCCTCTTTTTATCCGTATCCTCTATTCTTAAAATTGCAATTCCATTACTCTGTCTTGCTAACTTTACTCCAACCATACTTGTATATACCGACCCTGTATGCAAAAAACCTGTTGGGCTGGGAGCGAATCTCAGAACCATAGCTCTTTCTGGTAGATTTCTTTTAGGATACTTCTTAAAGATATCATCTACTGTTTTCTTTACATTGGGAAAAAGTAAGTTAGCTATCTGTATATTTTCATCTTTTGTTCTCATATGGTAATATTATACCATGACATTAACTGAAGCAGCATTCTGGACAAAAAGATTAGGAGTTATAGCTGGAGGAGCTTTTCTAGTTATACTCATTATTGTCTTTGTCGTTGTTTCTACAGGCAAAAATCCTACAAGACCTCCTGAATATCTAAATCCTAATTTTGCATGTACAGAGACAGCTGAAGAATTTCTTAACAAAGCAAAAATTGAAATTCCCTCTCTACCTATTGATCCTGATTCTGAAGCAATATTTGAACTTGCTACTCCTACAGGAAAAGTAAATGAATTACCGCATGTTGTAAATGTATACAAATTTGAGAACCCTAGACAAACAATCGATGCACAAGCTCAAGCAAAAATAAAGGCTGGAAAGCTAGGGTTTGATAAAGAGAAGATTATAATTCCAGACACTTCTACATATATGTGGAGGGATGAAGTAAATGGAAGAACTTTAACAATGAAAGCTAAGAATTTAAACTTTGTACTAGAAACTGATTTAAGGAAGATGCAAAGAGCAACATCTCAAGGAGTAGTACCGAGTGAACAGAGTGCTAAAACTACAGCTCAAAATGTTCTGAGATCTGCAGGGTTGTTTAATGAAAGTGGAGGATATCATACACCTGATATAGAAACAACATATATTAATCTTAATCCTGATGGTTCTTTTAGTAAGGCTTCCTCTGCATCTGAGGCAGAACTTATCAAAGTTGATTTCACAAGAGAGAAGTCTATGATTACTATTTCTACAGAATTGGCTGGTGCAGACAAGATGATAAAAGAGCTCGCAGACTCAACTGGAAGAGATCCTAAAACAATATCAAGAACTATTAACGACAAAAAGATGGAATATTTTACATTTGACACCAGAGTGGTATTACCAAGATCAAAAGATTCTAATATCACAGTATACATTGGGGCATCAGAGAAAGAAAACAAGTTGTCAGGAGGACTAGCATCTACATACAGAATTGAGTATACATACTGGCCCACATCCTTAGATGCATGTGGTACATACCCATTAATTAGTACTAGAGAGGCTGTAGATCAAGTAATGAATGGAAAAGGGAGTATCGCTTATCTTTACAATAAAGAAGGTGACTATATATCTGAATATATACAAAAGAATGTAAGGCAATTTAAGATTAATAAAAATGTAAGGATTCTTTACTATGAGACCACTGAGGAACAAGATTTCCTTCTTCCAATATATTTAATATCGGGAGAAGCTATATTTGATGACAATTCTACTGGTCTTTTTGATATATATTACCCTGCGATAGACTATGATAATATCAAGAACAAAATTATACAAAAACAAACACCAATAGTTGAAGAGAAGAAAGACTCTTTTTTCTAAGTAAGTTTTGATATATAATCACCACCTATGAAAAGAATTTTAGTCGCAGATCTTAAAGAAAATATAGGGAAAGAAGTAAGGGTAAGAGGTCGAGTAGACACTATCAGAGACCAAGGTAAGATTATCTTCCTAATAATTCGTGATAGAAGTGGAAGTGTTCAAGCAGTCTCATGGATTGGTAATGGAGAAGAGCTTTTTAACACTGTAAAGAGTTTAACTCATGAGTCGATCGTGGACATTACAGGTAATGTTAATGAAGCAAAACAGGTAGCTGTTGGATATGAGTTAGAGATTAAAGATATTAAGATAGATTCTCTATCACAGACCCCCCTACCAATCGTGATTGAGGAGGAACATTCAGATAATCTTACAGCATTAGACAAGAGATTAGACTACAGATGGGTAGATCTTAGATCAAAGAAGAATCATTTAATGATAGAGGTTTCTACTGTTGTTATGAATGCAATGAGAGAATTTTGTATTGAGAATGGTTGTGAAGAGATATTCCCTCCAAAAATGATTAGTGCTGCTAGTGAAGGAGGAGCAAATGTATTTGAAATTAAATATTTTGACAGAAAAGCATATCTAGCACAATCTCCACAGTTTCATAAACAGATGGCTATGGCAGCTGATATTGAAAGAGTATTTAGTATTGGACCAGTATTTAGAGCAGAAAAATCTTTTACAACAAGGCATTTAACTGAATATACAGGTTTTGATGTTGAGCTATCATATATTGATTCATACAAAGATGTTTGTCATTTCGAACAAGAGATGATTAAGGCTTCACTGAAGGCTGTTAAAGAGAAATTTGGAGATGAAATTAAAGAGGTTTTTGGTGTAGATGTTGTTGTACCTGAAGAAGATTTCCCATATTGGACTGTTACAGAAGCCAAAGAGAAGCTTAAGAAAAAGGGTATTCCTAGTAAAGATGATGGTGATTTTTCACCAGAGGAAGAGAGAGCTATTGGAGAGATTGCTTTAGAAGAGACAGGTTCTGAATTTGTATTCATAATTGACTATCCACACAGACAGAGAGCTTTCTATCATATGAAGAATCCAGAGAACCCTACCCTAGCTTTAGGTTTTGACCTTTTCTGGAAAGGACTTGAGATAACTACTGGCTCACAAAGAGAGCATAGATATGAAGAATTAAGAGAAAATGCAAAAGAAAGAGGTATACATTTAGAAGAACTTGAGGAATATTTTGATTACTTTAGATATGGTTGTCCACCACATGGCGGATTTGGAATGGGAACAGAGAGATTCTTAATGAAGCTATTGAATCTTAACTCTGTTTTAGAATCAACATATCTACCTAATACACCTAATAGATTGGGGAAATTACTAGCAAAAACTCAAAAAGGAGAAAAAGACTAAGATTTTGAGAATCTCCATTCTTTTACTATAAACTGAACATTCTCATACCCATTCCATATATTTAAATCTGGATACCCTACAACATCAATAACAGAATCTTTCTCTATCTCCTCTTTATCCTCTCCTGATCCAAATAAAACCAAAGTTAATAAATCATATCCACTTCCCTTAACTAACAATTTCATATGATTCTCCTCCTGACCCATTACAGTTTTTCTAAATACTACAACATTCCTTAAACAGAGAACCGGTTTAGGATTACCGTATCCAAAAGGTTCTAACTTACCTAAATCTTCTATCAACACCTTATTCACACTATCTGTATTTAACACCAAATCAATATTTAACTTACTAACTAACATACCATCAGTTATTTCCTCATTAGCATACTTAATGAACTCTTCAATAAATTCATCAATAGTATCTACCTTTGTACTAAAACCTGCTGCTAACTCATGTCCTCCATATCTTTCTAAATATTTATCAAACTTACCCAGTGTCTCAGTAATATTAAAACCTTTAATACTCCTTGCAGAACCTTTTACTACATCTCCATTATGTGTTGCAACAATTACTGGTCTATGAAATTCTTCAAGAAGTTTACCAGCAACGAGTCCAATTATGCCCTCATGCCAATCATGTCCTACAACAAAAATAGCTTTATCTTTAATATCACCTATCATCTCTACTGCTTCCTCTTTTGTCTCTATAGTTAGTTTCTGCCTATCAAAATTAAGAAGATCTAGCTGTTCAGCAATATCCTGACACAACTTATCATCATTACTAACAAGTAACTTAACTCCATCCATTGGAGAACCTATTCGCCCTGCTGCATTTATTCTAGGACCAATGAGATACCCTAGATGATATGAATTAATATCTTTGACATTAATACCAGCTCTTAGACAGAGATATCTCAGACCCTTCCTTGTACCCTTTGCTATCTGCTTTAATCCAAAAGTAACAAACACCCTATTTATCCCAACTAAAGGCATTAAGTCTGTAACTGTAGCAAGTGCAACTAAATCTAAACCTTTTGTATCTTCTGTTAGTTCAAAATCCATACCTACCTGCTTTTTAATTTCTTGAATTAGCAAAAAAACAACTGCAGCACCACATATCTGGGTATATGGATATTCATGATTAAGATACATCTGGTGTACTAATGGATATGGTAATTTTTCAGAAAGATCTTCTGGTGGTTGGTGATGATCTGTAACAACTACCTTAAGAGGTTTCCTATCCTCAGAACCTTTCATATATTTTTTAATTAACTTCTCATCCCTAACACCACAGTCTACGGAGATAAGTAACTGTCCTCCTAATTCTAGAACATCATTTAGAGAATCTTCCGTTAACCCATACCCCTGATCAATTCTACTTGGAATATATGGAAGAACATCTATCTTTCTATCTAAATGTTTTGCTAAATCTCTATACAAAAACTCCCAAAGTAATGCACTTGCACATATTCCATCAGAATCAAAATCTCCATGTATGACTATCTTCTCACCTTTCTCTACAGACTCTAATATCTCCTTAGCTGCCCTTTTACTATCATAAAGCTTACCTGAATCAGGAATATCTTTTAGCGATGGTTGTAAATACCCATCAATATCCTTAATCTCCCTCTTTTCTAAGAGGTATTTGATAATATCATCATTAATTTTCTCTTCTGGGAAATTCCATTCTCCCTTACTCTTCAGACTCATTATTTATCAATCTCTCAATTAAATCCCAATTAAATCCTTTTCTAAGTAAAAAATCTATCTTCTTTCTATCTTCCTTTGTAATTTTACTCTCTCCATACTTCTTCTCATATACTCTTTTGAGAATCTCAAATTCATCTTCAACCAACTCTTCTAATTTCTTCTCTGCAATCTCTTTAGATATTCCTTTTGATATCAATTCAGAAAGTAATATGTATTTCCCTCTAGGTTTACTTTTTAATCTAGAAAGTATAAATTGTTCTGCAAACTCTTCATCATTGATATACGAATAGTTTTTTAGCTTCTCAATTGTATCTTCAACTATTTCTCTCTGTACTTCTTTACTTAATTCCTTAAACCAATCCCCTTTCTTTTTAAAAAGTAATGAGGAAAGATATGTCCTAATCTGTTTTTCACTTTTAACATATCTAGTTAGATATGTAACTGCCCTATTAAAGACCCTCTCTGTTAGATCATGATGAAGAATCTCTGTATATTCCTGTTCCTCTATATCCTTACCTACATAGAGGTTGAACTTAGCAACACTGTTTAGAGATAGCCCACAAGCGAATATATCATCTAAGAACATATTTACTCTCTCTACATTCCTCTCCTGTATAGTGAGTTTAGTTATCTTCATTATTTCATTATAGCTCTAACATCCTTCTCAATCTTCTCCTTTAACTTTTTATCATCCTTTAACAGTTGTACTGTTGCATCCTTTCCTTGTGCAAGTTGTGTGTCACCATACTTAAACCATGCACCAGCCTTCTCTACAACTTTGGTCTGGACTGCAGCATCTAGAATACTACTCTCTTTATCAATACCCATTGGATATATCATGTCGAATGTTGCTTCTTTAAATGGAGGAGCTACTTTGTTCTTAACAACTTTTACCCTTCTGGAATGTCCGATAACTTCACCATCTTTCACAATCTTGTCCTTCTGTCTAATATCCATTCTAACAGAGGAGTAGAACTTAAGAGCATTACCACCTGTTGTAGTTTCTGGATTACCAAACATCACACCAATCTTCATTCTTAACTGATTTAGGAAAATAATTGTAGTACCAGCCTTACTTGAAATCGCTGTAATCTTTCTCAAAGCCTGAGACATCAATCTTGCTTGGAGACCCATATGACTATCACCCATATCACCCTCTATCTCAGCTCTAGGTGTAAGAGCAGCAACAGAGTCAACAACAATTACTCCAAAAGCTGATGATCTTACTAATGTTTCTAGTATCTCTAAAGCTTGTTCTCCAAAATCTGGTTGAGAGATGTATAGGTTTTCAATATCTAAACCAATATTTTTTGCATACACAGGATCAAATGCATGTTCTGCATCTATGAAAGCAACTGCTTCACCTTTCTTCTGTGCCTCAGTAAGAATGTGGATCGCAAGAGTGGTTTTTCCAGAAGACTCAGGACCATATATTTCAATTATCCTACCTTTTGGAACACCTCCAACACCTAATGCTAAGTCTAAAGAGAGAGCTCCTGTTGGAATAACATCAATATCTACACTTTTCTCATCTCCAAGCTTCATAATTGAACCTTTACCAAACTGTTTCTCTATCTGTGCAACAGCTATCTCTATTGCCTTGTTCTTCGGTGATTCTACTTTAGCAACCGATTCTGTTTTAGTAACCTGGGCAGGTTTTTTCTTTGTTTCTTTCATGTATATGGGATATACAAATTTATTTAATTATACTTAAGCATAACAAACCAAAAAGTATGAGTAAAGGGAGAGCCAAAAAGATTTAATTAACCGATAATAATTTTATACAAACCTCTTGTTTATAATATCTGATAGGTTTTTTACAAAAGATTTCCTAAGTCCTTCATCCTCTCTAATATATCTAGAAATCTCTATCTGTATAGCAGGAATCTTCATTTTACCAGCAACAAATTCACCTAAAGTCTCTTCATTGTCATCTCTAAATTCAAAAAGTGTACTACTAACACCGTATAACTCTCCTTTCCCTATCTCCTCTCTAACAATATCTGCAAAAGATTTAGATTTTGTAAACCTACTTGGATAAAAGATGCCTAAATCAAAATCAGAGCCATCAGCCATACCATGGATATCAATAAACTGGTTAATTTTATTTTCCTTACATATCTTCTGAACTTCTTGTTTATACTTATTTCTCTTAATTGTATGGTAGTTAGGATCATAATCAATACTTGCAGAAAGCACTATTCCCCAAGCACCAGTAACAGAACATACCTCTTTAACAATATCATCAGTAAACCTCTCTCCTTGTCTGTATGCACCACTAAGTTTTGGTCTTTTGTGTAAAAAAGCATGAGGAGCAGAGAGAAGTACTGGTTTCTTACCTTCTATTATTTCAAAATGGTCACTTTTCATTAGATATAATTTATCACATATTATGATATTTTTCCAAATATGTAAGAATGTTGATATATATAATTTTATTCATATAAAAATGAAAAAACTATTTAAGATTATTACTGTACTACTTCTTGTACTAGCCCCACTCTCTGCTGGTAAAGTACTACTAGCTCAAACAACTCCTGCAGTAGATATGGAATACGAGTATGATTGGGATTTTGATGATTGGGGGATAGATACTACTGATGTAGACAGTGACTTAACAGATGACGAAGCAGCAGATATCGTTGCTGGTATTTTCGCAACAATATTTGGTGGTACAATCCTAGTGTTTACAGTTATAGCTGGAGTTATCACTTATGTATACACAGCATTTACACTTCAGAAGGTTGCAAAAAAACTTGGAGACAAAGATGCTTGGTATGCATGGATTCCTGTACTAAACACCATTCTATTCTTCAGATTAGGAGATCAGAATCCTTGGTTGTTACTTCTAGCATTTGTCCCTGTTGTTGGAGCATTTGCTCTCTCAATTATCTCTGTCATTGCAATGATGAAGGTTTGTGAGAAGATGGGATACGACAAATTATTGGGTCTTCTAATGTTAATACCTCTTGCAGGATTAATCCTTTGGGGTGTATTAGCATGGGGTAAGAGTCCAAAGAAGACAGTAGAAAAAACTAAGTAATTAGAGATTCTTCAACTTGAAATTTAAAGAGTAGGAACTAAAAAGCCTACTCTTTTTCTTTTAGGTCTAAAAGAGGAGTTTCAGTTTCTTCAACATCCAATCCCTCCAATCTTACATTATCTATTCTTCTCTCTAGTTGTCTAAACCTAGTTGTACTTACAGTATCATACTGCTTCTGTAAACTACTCAACCTATCCCCTATTTTGTAAAAAGATTCAGAAAAAACACCAAATTCTTTTTCAAATGCTTTAATATGAGCAATGATATTGTAGATATTACTCTGTACTCTAAAGTTCTCATATGCCTGTTTAACCATCCTAAGTATTGCAGTAAAACTAAAAGGTCCTGCTAGAATGACTCGATTACTCATAGCTTCCTCAGTAATCTCTGGCATTTTTTCATATATATATGAAAAGATCATCTCATTTGGGATAAAGAGGATAACAAAGTCAACTGTCTTATCTGTGGGATTAATGTAATCTCGAGTAGTCACCTGCTTTATCTTTTCCTTAACATCCTTCTCAAAAGCTTTCATGTAAGCTTGCTTCATACCTTTATCATCAGTTTCTGACATCTTCTGTAGATTTGCATATGGAAATTTAGAGTCAACATTTATCCTCGTTCCATCAGGAAGAAATACAGCAAAATCTGGTCTTGTTTGAGAATCTTCCTGTTTTTTATTAAATTCATAGTCTACACCTTTTACAAAACCTGCCATCTTAAGCAAATCTTCTGCAACTTGTTCTCCAAATTGGCCTCTTACCTGATTGTCAGAAAGCACTTTCTTAAGACCTTCAGTACTTACAGAAAGTTGCTCTGTAATCTTTCTACTCTCATCAACTGAAGTCTTAAGAGTTGCATAGGTATCTATTCTCTCTTTCTCAGCTGTCTTCAAATACTCCTCCATACTCTTTACCATCCTATTTATCTCCTCCCTTTTATTTTCCAAATCCACTCTACTCTGTTTTGTTTCAGAACCCAACTTCTCATTAGCCATTCTAATTAAATCCTCATTCGCTTTACTTAATACATCTGGAAGAAGCTCATTCAACCTATTTCCAATACTCTCCTCCATCCTCTCCTTCTCCTTTTTATTCCCACTCCTAAGAAGAAATGAAATACCTACACCTAAAAGTAAACCCCCTACTAAAGCAACTATTACTAGAATTGAATCTGACATAATGATAGAATTACTAAGTTAATATTTAACATTATACCAAAAAGAACAGATGTATAAATTAGAGGGAAAGGAAAAAACTTTTGTTCTACATCTTTTCCTAACAACTTTCTTAGGTGGTGTAATTGGAATACTTAACTATGCTTTTAATATTGTCATTGCTAGATATACATCTCAGGAAATCTTTGGAACATTTAGTACAGCTTTAGGGATAATATATTTAACACAGATTAGTGCTGTTGCAATACAGTCTTTGATTACTAAAACTGTTGCGAAAAACAAAGGCAATAATCTAAACAAGTACAAGTGGAATTCACTGATAATATTTTCAGTAATGGGATTAGTATTTGCTCTAATCTTTTTCCTATTCAAAGTACCCATTGCCCAATTAGCATCAATTCCAGAAGAATTAATCCTCTATCTTGCCATTGCAATAATATTTGCTTTTGCATCGCCAGTATCAAAAGGTTTGTTACTTGGTGAAGAGAAGGTAGTTACTGTTAATCTACTACTACTTGGAGAAACAATCTTAAAATTTATCATCGGTATTATTGCAATTAAAATGGGAGGACATATACCTCTTTTGATTTTAGCTAATTCTGTTCCTGCAATTCTCTCCACTATTATTGTAATCCCCCTACTAAAATACAAACAAGAAAAAGATGTTGTGATAAAGAATGATTGGAAGGAATTCATCTTAATGATTGTTGCATTCTTTCTTTTAACAACACCGTTTACAGTAGACTTAGTATTAGTAAATAGTGATTTTAGAGCAGATTACTCATCTCTTTCTCTATTAGGTAAGATTGTTTACTTTGCCTGTGTTACAACATCTAGTATTATGTTTGCAAGACTATCGAATGAGAAAGATACTAAAAAACAGAAGAAAAGCTTACTACTTGCTGTTGGACTCTCTGCATTGATTGGTATTGTTCTCTCTCTAATATTCTTCTTCTTTGGAAAAACTGTGATTACTCTGTCCGTAGGAGAGAGTTACCTTAATATTAATAAATATATGGGAGTATTTGGATTATGTATGACAGGCTATTCCATTGTATATATGATTGCTAATTACTTCATAACCAGAGGAACATATTCATATATCTTTGTACTTCTCTTTGCTTCAATCTTACAAATAGTGTTGTTTAATCTAAGAAATAATTCTTTAGATATTGTTGTTCAAAATCAAATCATCCTCTATACTACCTTGACTCTGTTAACCATTATTTTTCTTCTATTTAATTTTAAAAACATACAAAAGAATGAAGAAGGAAACAATAAAGGAGAAGATAAAAAAGACATTTAAAGACTTTAAGGCTTTTGCATTTAAAGGTTCTGCTGTTGATATTGCAATTGGTATGATGTTTGGAGCTGCTATGACATCTGTTATCAATTCGTTGATTCAAGATATTATCAACCCTCCAATTGCAAAATTAATCTCTGGTATTGATTTTAGTCATAGATATCTTGTACTTGGTAAAAACCATTACGAAAGTTTAGAAGCAGCTCAGGAAGCAGGTGCTGTTGTTATCACATATGGAAATTTTATCACAGCCATTATTACCTTCCTCATTACTGCATTAGTACTATTCATCATTGTTTCTTGGGTTAGCAAGTTAAACAAAAAAGAAGAGGAGAAAGCAGAAAAAACAACAAAGAAATGTCCATATTGTAAGTCAGAGATTGATATAGATGCTACTAGATGTGCTTACTGTACAAGTGAGTTGAAGAAATAGATAACCTTTTTAATTTTAAAAATGTTAAGTCCGGAAGTAGAAGAAAAAGTTTTAGAACTCTACAAGGATTTAAGAGAAATTGTAGAAAGTAAAAAAGTAACAGAAGGATATCTAAGTAATAATCGAATAATTAGTAACAAAAAACAAAAGTTTTTCCTTAAACAATACCACCCAGAATATACAATTGAGAAGGTAAACGATATTTTCAAAGTATCGGAGTTTTTCTCTTCAAAGAATCTTCCAATAATAATGCCAATTAAGAATAATCTTAAACAATTATACTTCCAAATAGATTCTGATATTTATGCACTCTTCCTTTTTGTAGAATCAAATACTGTTGATAGACACCATATTAAAAAGGAAAACATTATATCTCTGGCAGAAACTTTAGCAAAAATACATTTACTTAGTTCTAAGGGCATTCCCATACAAATAGATAGATATCAGAACATCGCAAATAAAGAAAAGTTTCTAAACAATTATGGAAAAATAATGAATGTTCTTAAATCAAAATCAGAGCTAGATGAGTTTGATAGACTAGTTTTAAAACATATAGAACACAAAAAGGTTTTAGTTGAAAAGAGTTTAGATGAAGATAATCAGTCTATCAGTATCTATTTCAATCATCTTTTACATGGTGATTATCATGAGAAGAATATGTTTTTTGATAAGCTTGGTAATGTAGAATATATTTTTGATTTAGATAGCACTAAAATAGGGAATAGATTGAGTGAACTTATAAGATCAATGGATTATATTTGTTTTGATACTTACAACGAGAAAAATTTAGAAAAAGTAAAACTATATATCAATACATATAAGAAGATATATCCTTTTGATAAAAAAGATTTCGAAAATTCCCTGAGAGAATATTACATAAAGAGAGCTCATTCGTTATGGATAGAAACAACACATTATTTAGAGAATAGTACTAGAGTTGATCATTTCTTAGATTATGAAATTGGAGCTCTAGATTTCTTACCAAAGAACTTTGAGAAATTTATCAAAATTGTAGAAGGCTAATATGGTGGACAATATTGGATTCGAACCAATGACCCCTACAATGTGAATGTAGTGCTCTAACCAGCTGAGCTAATTGTCCTTAGCTAGTGATAGATTATACCTTTTCTTTTGGAGATTGATAATATGCAGGTTCTTCTGTCTTCTGTTGTGGAATATTACCAACAGTAACTGGAGGAGTATTATCTTCCTCTTCAGTAGTCTGAGGTTTCTCTGTATTTTTTCCCATATATTTCCACATTACAAAGAAGCCAAGTAAAAGAATTGGAAGAGCAATACCTACAAAAATACTTCTTGCAAGAAGTCCCCCTATTACACCTAAAATTACTGCTCCTATAATAATGAAGCTCATTTTCTTTATACTCATACTTTTAATATACATTATGAATTTAGAAGATGCAAGATTTTATATTATGTTGTAGTATTGGTTTAAATATTGAAAACAGATATTGCATTAGTATACAGAACTTCTTCTCTCTGAATATTAGTAATATCTAAACTATTTACCAACTCAATATGTTTTTTAATATCACACATACCATAGTCACTACCATAGAGGACTTTTTTGTTATACTGTTTGATAAGGGTCTCTAAAAATTTTTTAATTTTTTCCTTTCCTGTTTTCTGAATAACTTCATCATCTGCTAATGCAGAGGTATCATAGCTAACATTTGAATAATCTTTTGTTAGTTCAACACAATACTCTACCTTCGGCCAAAATAAATGGCTAATAACTATTTTTAATTTAGGAAATTCTTTAGCTATCTCAACTATATACTTAGGATCATTGTATTTTGCACATTCACTATCTCTACTGTTTTCTCCTGTATGTATTACAAGAGGTTTATCATACTCTATACATAGTCTAAAAAATAGTTCTAACCTTTTATCATTAGGATAGTGTGTATCATGACCGGGGAATATCTTTAGTCCTACTATCTGATTTGAAGAGAAATATCTTTCTATTTCCCCTACCTTACTCTCAAGATTATCTTCTAATATATTTACTGTACCTAATATGTAGATATTTGAAACATCAGAGAAAAGATTTATACATTCTTTAAGATTTCCAATTGAAGAATTTTTAATATTGTCAGGGATTACTATACCTTTATCAATATTGTTCTTTTTTAGTTCGAATAGTAGCTCTTCTTTTTGTTGATTAAGAGATGTTAGATATTTTCTAACAGGTAGATGTAGGTGAGTATCTATTATTTGCATGATAGATTATACTTTCCTTTCAAATATATAAACAAACAGCCTAAAAGAAGTACAAATACTACCAATCCTAAAATCATAAGTATTACTTTAAATACTCCGAATTTCTCTATATCAAAGAATGGATATATGTAATTAGTTGGATTTTTTGATAATGGTTTACCATACTTACCTCTTATAATTGCAAACAAAGCATATATTAAAGGATATACTAGAACATATCCTAAATCTGTATAGTTAATATTTGTACCATATATAAACCAATATATTATGAATAAAGCAGGAACTAAGATATGTATTAGAAAGTTATCAAATTTAGTCAACCCAATATCTTCCAATGTTGTATTGATTACTTTCCCATAAGGAAGTATTACAAAGTTAAATAGTATAAATATGATTGAAAGATATAACATAATAGAGAAGTGTATTACATTGTTATCTACACCAAATAACATATACAGAATAGAAAGCAAAATAACTTGATCTGTAAAATAATAGAAAGATTCAATTCTTGGTTTTTTAGTAAAGGAAGCAGTAACTAAGTTAAGAAGTATTATTGTTGCAATAATTACATATATAATTCTAAATATGTTCATATGTCTTCATTATAACACCTAAATATCATCTACAAAAAACCATAAGATAATGAATACACTTGTAGACAGAAGACCTAAATCTTCTTTCATTCCCTACATTTATTCTGTAAAATACTAATCATGATAACCATATATCCAAAAGAATATTTTCTAATTCAAATAATATTTGCTCAAAAAGTTTGTAAAATTAAAAACATTTCTTTTAAAGAAGCAATACAAGACTATACAAACATAGCACAAGATCTATTAAATATATCTGAGTACCCACCAAACAAAGAGAAAGGGTGGAAAGAACTCCTTGCTATTAAACATAGTAACATTCCTAATAACATAACAACTAAGTGGTATGAATATTACAAAACACTCCCACATTCAGAATGGAAACCAAAAGATTTAAAAACTCTTAAATACGGTATGTTCTCATATACCCTGTACCCTGATAATACAACTATTAGTCTTCATGCTGGAAATGTAAGAAGAGGAGAAGAATATAGTTCTTTCTCTTCTAAATATCATGATGAAAACAAAAAAGATTTGTATAGATTAATTAAGGAAGTTTCCAAACAGAATACTGAAGTAGAAAAAGTAAGATGTTCTAGTTGGATTAATAATATTGATAGCTTTGTAGAATTATTTCCAACTGAATACAGAGAGTCTTTAAGAATTAAGGATAGTAATAACTTCTTAGGCATATGGCAACAATTTTTAAATAAGGATGGAGAAATTAAAGAAGATTTAATGGAAGATTTTCTTAAGAAAGTAAATATTCCTAAAAGTTTAGAACAGTTAAAAGATGCTTTTCCATGTAAAGTTTTAATTGGAGAAGTAGATATTCAATGTTTTAAGAAATAGAACAGTTTTTCTATAGATTAACACCTAGTTTAGACAAATCCTTCTTCAGAAGTTCATTGTTTTCAAAACATATCGTATGTATACCTAATCGACTAGCTCCATCTAAATTTTTTTCTGAATCATCAATCATAATTGCTTCCGTAGGTTTAACGTTTATTCTCTTAAGAGCAGTTTCATAGATGCCTTTGTCTGGTTTAAGTTGTTTAACTTCAGAAGAGATTATAATTTCATCAAAAAGATCCTCCAAATTAATACCAAAGAAGTCTTCTTGATACTTTCTGAAAATCATTCCAGAAGTATTTGAAATCATCCCAATTTTATATCCTTGATCTTTGATTGCTTTAATCCAACCTATTAGTTGAATGTTTGGTAACACTCCTCCCCAACTTTTATAAATATATTTCCAGAATTTATCCTCCTTCCAATTTAATTCCTTAAGGATTGCTTCAATATCCCTTTTCTCATCTAATGATGATCCAAGCTGTTTGTATATATGCTTCTCTAGTTCTGAGGAAGAATATCTCGGTTTACTCTGTATTAGTACCCCATGGAAATCAAAGAAAATTGCTTTTATGTTACTCATAGGTAAATTATAGCAAATCATTAAGAGAAAAGTGTATAATGCCATTTATGAAAAGAGCAGTATTAGAAATAATGGTAGATAATATGAAAGAAAGTATACATTGGTATACTGAAATATTGGGATTTAAGGTAAATATTTCATCTCCAGAAACAAATCCTGTATTTACTTCATTATCAAATGGAGATGTAGAGATTATGTTATACAAACGAGAAGAGTTTTCTAAAGAAATTCCTAAATTTAAAGATATGAAGACAGGTGGGTCTTTTGTTTTGTATATTACAGTTGAAGATATTCAAAAACTTTATGATTCTGTAAAGAATAAAGTAAAAATAATACAAGAATTATATACAACAGATTATGGATCTATGGAGTTTGCATTAGAAGATCCAAATGATTATGTATTAATGTTTAATCAAGCTAATTGATATTGAAATGGTGGACGACACAGGATTCGAACCTGTGACCTTCTCGGTGTAAACGAGACGCTCTAAACCAGCTGAGCTAGTCGTCCTAATCATATGCCGAGGACAGGAGTCGAACCTGCAAGGGATATAACTCCCACTACCACCTCAAGGTAGCGTGTCTGCCAGTTTCACCACCTCGGCTAATATCAGACACGCAACATTCTACCAAACTACTCCAACAAACTCAATCATCTACTTGTAGGGACAGATCTAGATCTGACCCCTAATCTCCTTTGTTTTTCTTGTTGTATAACCGTTTCCTAATCCGAAGCGTCGTATTTCGGATGAGTTTTGTAAGCCGAAATCAGAAGTTCCCAAACCAACAAACCTTGATAGACAAGCAGAAAGGTATGGAAAACAAGGGACAGATCTGGGACAGATCTAAAGAAGATTTTTGCAAAAAAGTACATTTTGGTGCAAGATATATACGTAGATAATCTAAGTACAAAACAAAAGATGAAGATAGAAAATATTGTAGCAAGAGAGATACTGGATTCTAATGGTAATCCAACTATAGAAACAGAGGTAGAACTTCTAGATGGAACAAAAGGTGTAGCATCCGTACCATCAGGAGCTTCTACTGGTAAAACAGAAGTATTAGAGCTAAGAGATAGAGATAAAACAAGATATAGCGGAAAGGGAGTATTAAAAGCAGTTGAGATTGTAAATAAAACAATTGCTCCTCTATTTAAAGACAAAACTATTAGTAGTCAAGAGGAATTCGACAAGATATTAATAGATGCTGATGGAACGGAGCTAAAGGAAAAACTAGGTGGTAATAGTATTCTTTCATGCTCTATGGCATATGCAAGAGCAATGGCCAACAGTTTCGGTTTAGAACTTTTTGATTACTTAGCTATGACATATTGGAAAAACAATAACTACAGAAACAAGTTATCTCTTCCTACTCCACTTGTCCTTGTATTAGAAGGTGGAAAGCATGGTAACTGGGCAACTGATATACAAGAGTACATGATTATGCCTAACATGGAACTATTTGGAAAGTTTAGTAAGGCTATGGAAGCATCTGTAAAGGTATACAAAAATATTGAGAAGATTCTAGATGAGAAAGGATATTCCATAGGGTTAGGATTTGAAGGAGCATTTGCACCAAAAGAGATTAAATCTAACAAAGAAGCTTTTGACATAATTGAGGATGGAATCAAGAAAGCAGGATATACAGAAGAAGCATTTAAGATAGCTATAGATGTTGCATCATCTGAATTCTATAACGAACAGAAGAAAACATATGAACTTAGGAGTGAAGATAAAGAACTCACAACTGATGAATGGTACAATCTACAAATGGAGTGGTATTCTCAGCACCCTATTACTTCTGTAGAAGATCCATTTAATCAAGATGATTGGGACACATGGACTAAGTTTAACAATGAGTTTGGAAAAGAGAATATGGTTGTAGGAGATGATTTACTTACTACAAACGTAAAGAGGATCGCAAAGAATATTGATACAGCATCTTCTAATACTGTTTTAATTAAGCTAAATCAAATCGGAACTGTAACAGAAACATTAAATGCAATTAGACTTGCAGATGAAAATGGAATGAACTCTATCATCTCTCATAGAAGTGGGGAAACAAATGATGATTTTATTGCAGACTTAGTTGTAGCAACACCTGCAAAATATTCGAAGTTTGGCGGTCCAAATCGAGGGGAAAGAGTTGCAAAGTATAACAGATTGTTAGAAATTGAAAAGCTTTTGTAGAAAATATTAAGGTTTTTCGTTACTTGACAGAGAATAGAAGATAGGTTAATCTGATAAAAGGTTACATTTAAGGAACTTAATTATATTTAACTAAACAAACTGTATGTTAAGCACTAATAGTTTACAGAAGAAATCTTTTGGGATTTTAAGGATTTCTTGTGTAGTTGTCGCTATAGCGATATCTTTCTTTGTAGTAAAATCCTTTAAAACTAGAGCACAGACTGCTGATAGTGAAACAGTAACAACTACTGTAACAGTTGGAAATAGTGCTCCTTCATTTACAGTAGCACCTTACGAAGACCCTGCCAGTACTGACACTTCTCCAACTGCTATTGGAACAACACAAGACCCTATATATGTGACATTCAGAGCAACTGCAACAGATAGTAATGCAGAGAGTTATTATCTACTAGTATGTTCAACTAGTTCTGCTAGTGCAACTAAAAGTGGAGAACCAACCTGTACTGCTACTGAATACTGTACAAGTACTCTAACAGCAAGCGGTTCACCAGCTAGTTGTCAACATAAAACGGATGCAACAGATCCCTGGAAAAATGATTGGTATGCATTTGTATGTGATGCTAATGCAACAGCACCAGAATGTTCTGCTGCAAGCCAAGGTACAGCAAGTGATGGTTCTGAATCACCTTTCTATGTAAACCACAAACCATCATTTACAGATATAGATACAACACCAACAACACCAGCTATAAACCCAGGTGGTTCAATAACATGGAGTGCCACAGCATCAGACCCTGATGTTCCAGGACCAATAGATGCTGCAGACCCAAGTGCAGTGAGATTACTAGTATGTAAATCGAACTCAATAGCAAACGGAGTTTGTACAGGAGGAGAATGGTGTTCCAGTAGTGCTACTGGAGTACTATCTGACCCTTCATGTACATATAATGCTCCCCCAGTAGCAGCAGACGGACAGTTTGATGCGTACGTCTTTGTAATAGACCAACATAAAACAGAGGCAGATAGCGCATTACAAGGATCTCCATCAGCATTTACAATTAATAATACAACTCCGGTAGTTACTAATGTTACACTGAATAGTGGAAATGCTATAAACCTTACAGAGAGTACAACAACCCTAGTAAAAGTAACTGCAACAGTCACAGATACAAATGGTTGTTCTACAAGTGAAATTCAAAATGTGTATGCACATGTGTACAGATCAGGAATTACTTATGCAGGATGTGGAACATCAAATAACAACAACTGTTATTCAGGAATTACTTGTAATCAAGATGCTGGTAGTTGTAATGCAGGTACAGGTGCTGCAACATATACTTGTAATGTTTACCTACAATATTATGCAGATCCTACCGACACAGACA
>Ga0116174_10001270_pt1 | contig 23336 bp, 16 predicted proteins | sample AD_UKC087_MetaG_FD_89801 | JGI IMG/M metagenome (GOLD analysis project Ga0116174, IMG submission 89801) | Active sludge microbial communities of municipal wastewater-treating anaerobic digesters from USA - AD_UKC087_MetaG | ecosystem: Engineered > Bioreactor > Anaerobic > Digestate | place: USA...
ACTTCTCAGAATAGTGCTACCACATTGCAAAAGTAAGGAGGCTGTGGTGGTGCGTCCTGTAGATCGTGTCCTCCTCCATGTATCTCAGGAAGCACCACCACAACCTCCTTACTTTTGCCATGTGGTACCACTATTCGGAGAAGTTCATACTCCCCCTCTCCCATGACGAGGTCGTGCACGGGAAGGGCTCGCTGATAGGTAAGATGCCCGGCGACTACTGGCAGAAGTTCGCGAACCTCAGGCTGGCCATGGCCTTCATGATGAGCCATCCGGGGAAGAAGCTCCTGTTCATGGGGGGCGAATACGCACAGTTCCTGGAATGGAGGGACTACGAGGAGCTGGACAGGTCGGTTCTCGCCTACGAGCCCCACAGGAAGCACCTCGCCTTCGTAAGGGAGCTCAACCACATATACCTGACCGAGCCCGCCCTCTGGGAGCTAGACTCATACAACGAGGGTTTCAGCTGGGTCGACGTTAACAATGCAGAGCAGAGCGTGATTTCCTTCGCCAGGAGGTCCCGCTCCGGGGATTACCTGCTCTGCGTCCATAACTTCACCCCCGCCGCCTACGAGGGCTACCTCGTGGGGGTAAACGAAAAGGGCACATACAGGCAGCTTCTATCGTCAGACGAAGAACGCTTCGGCGGCTCAGGCGTCACCAACACCGGGCTGCTGAAGGCAAGGAAAGCCGCTGTCAACGGCTTGGAATGGGCCCTTGAACTGAGGGTGCCCCCGCTGGGCACGCTCATATTGAAGCACGATGGGCAGACAGATGCCATATGACGACCGGCTTTTTAGAAGGAAACTTCTGGGAATGATAGAATAGGATTATAAAAATCTCTTCTAAGGATGGCAACATTAATGGTGATTACCAACGCGCAGGATTTCCGCGAAGCGTTCGTCGACAGGCTCCAGTCGACGTTCGGCAAGGCTTTCGAAGCCACAACCCGCAACGACAGGTACCAGGCCCTGGCCTCCATGGTCAGGGAACTGACGCTCAAAAACTGGCTTTCCACGAACAGATGCTCGAAGGACGAAGGCAGAAGGCAGGTGTACTACTTCTCGATGGAGTTCCTGCCCGGCCGCTTCCTCATATCCAACATGCTGCACCTAGGTATCAAGGACATCGCAGAGGAGGCTTTGAAGGAGCTCGGCATAGACCTGGAGGACATTGCCGAAGAGGAGCCAGAACCGGCCATAGGCACCGGCGGCCTCGGAAGGCTGGGTGCCTGTTTCCTGGACAGCATGGCCTCGCTGGGAATAATGGGCCACGGATGTTCCATCAGGTTCAGGTACGGGCTCTTCAAGCAGAGGATAATCGACGGCCATCAGGTGGAACTGCCGGACAATTGGCTCGCCTCCGGCAACATATGGGAGGTCAAAAAGCCGGAAAGGGCGGTATACGTAAGGTTCGGAGGCCATGTAAGGCCCGACTTCGTGTACGGCAGGATGGTCTTCCTGCATGAAGGAAGCGACATCGTAAGGGCCGTCCCATACGACATCCCGATAGTAGGATACAAGAACAAGGTAGTGAACACGCTCAGGCTCTGGGAGTCAGAGGCCCCCACCAAGGACTTCGACTTCTCCCTGTTCAGCAGGGGTGAATACGCCGCGGCGATGAAGAGCAAGCATGACGCTGAGGCCATATCCGACTTCCTCTATCCGGACGACTCCAGCCCCGAAGGCAAGAAGCTGAGGCTGAAACAGCAGTACTTCCTCGTTTCGGCGGGCCTTCAGAGCATACTGAGGCACCACAAGGAGAAGTACGGAAGGCTGGACAACCTCCACGAGAAGGTGGCGGTCCAGATCAACGACACCCACCCCGCCCTGTGCATCCCGGAGCTGATGAGGATTCTCATGGACGAAGAGTCCATGGGCTGGGAGCAGGCCTGGGACATCACCACCAGGACGGTAAATTTCACCAACCACACCATAATGCCTGAGGCCCTCGAGCGCTGGTCGGAGCACATGTTCAAGAACCTCCTGCCGAGGATATACATGATAGTCGAGGAGATACAAAGGAGGCTACGCCTCAAGCTGGAGGAGCTCTATCCGGGGCAGCTGGACAGGCAGTCCAGGATGTACATCCTCAAGGACGGGCACGTCTACATGGCCAACCTGGCCATATTCGGCAGCGGCATGGTCAACGGCGTGGCCAAGGTCCACTCTGGGATATTGAAGGAGCACCTGTTCAAGGACTTCGCCGAAGTATATCCCGAAAGGTTCACCAACATGACCAACGGGATCACCCACAGGAGGTTCCTGCTGAAGGCGAACCCGGGCCTTGCATCCCTCATCACCTCGGCCATCGGAGAAGGCTGGATCAAGGACCCCCTTTCCCTGAGGAAGCTGGAAGCCTTCTCTGGCGATGCCTCCTTCATGGAATCCCTCGCCGCTGTAAAAAGGGAGAACAAGGCGAGGCTTGCAAGGTACATCGGTTCGGCTACGGGCATACAGACCGACCCGGAAGGTATATTCTTCGTGCACATAAAGAGGATCCACGCCTATAAGAGGCAGCTGATGACCGCTTTGGGCATCCTTGATACCTACGAGAGGATCATTAACGGCGAAATCAGGGACATCACCCCCAGGACCTACATCTTCGCCGGCAAGGCCGCCCCTACTTACAGCCTGGCCAAGAGCACTATCAAGCTCATAAGCTCGATCGCCGACAGGGTGAACTCAGACCCGGCAGTGAACGGCTTCATGAAGGTCCTTTTCCTTGAGAACTACAGCGTGTCCCTCGCCGAGAGGATCATACCAGCTGCCGACGTGTCGCTGCAGATCTCGACCGCCAGCAAGGAAGCCTCGGGCACAGGCAACATGAAGCTCATGATGAACGGAGCCGTGACCCTCGGCACGATGGACGGGGCCAACATCGAGATCTTCGAGGAGGTCGGGGGCGAAAACATGTTCATATTCGGCCTTGACCCCGCAGAGGTGATGTCGCTTTACAGTTCGCACTCCTACCGCTCGTGGGACCTCTACTTGGAGGATGAGGGCCTAAGAAGGACAGTAGACAGGCTCACCGACGGCTTCCTGCCTGTGGCGAGGAACGAATTCGAGCGCATAAGGACCCATCTGCTCGACGAAAACGACGAGTTCCTCACCCTCAAGGACTTCGCTGCGTTCAAGAAGGCTCAGGATGCGATCGTGCCGGCCTTCAAGGACAAGGAACGCTGGACCAGGATGTCGCTCGTGAACATCGCCCGCTCCGGCAGGTTCTCAAGCGACAACACAATAAAGGGATATGCGAGGGAGATATGGAAGATAGATAGCAACTAGCGATGACGGGAGGGATCAGAGATGGCTCGCAAGGAATGGATCGCGCTGCTTCTGGCAGGAGGACAGGGAAGCAGGCTCGGTGCGCTGACGCGGGACCTGGCAAAGCCAGCGGTGCCCTTCGGAGGCAAGTACAGGATAATCGACTTCAGCCTCTCAAACTGCACCGCATCCAACATCGACACAGTCGGGGTCCTCACTCAGTACAAACCGTTCATGCTGCATGAACACGTCGGCATAGGGACGGCTTGGGACCTTGCAGTGGAAGGCGGAGGGGTCAGCATCCTCCCCCCATTCACCCGCGAATCCGGAGGCAGCTGGTACAAGGGCACGGCGAACGCTATCTATCAGAACAGCGACTTCATCGACCATTACAATCCCGATTATGTGCTCGTCATCTCGGGCGATCACATATACGAGATGGACTATTCCAAGATGCTGGAGTTCCACAAGGCGAAGTCGGCCGATGCGACCATCGCGGTCATGGAGGTGCCATGGCATGAGGCTTCCCGCTTCGGCATAATGAAGACTGCGGAAGACGGGCGCATCACCGAGTTCTTCGAGAAACCCAAGGAGCCAAAGAGCAACCTCGCCTCGATGGGCATATACATCTTCAACTGGAAGCTTCTTAAGGAGTTCCTTGCCATGGACGACAAGGACGAGAAATCGTCCAACGACTTCGGCAAGGACGTGATACCGGCCATCCTCAGGGCCGGCAAGAGGCTGTTCGCCTACAAGTTCGAGGGCTACTGGAGGGACGTCGGCACCATCGAATCCTATTACGACGCCCACATGGACCTGCTGGGGGAATCCCCGGTGTTCGACATATGCGGGCATGAGAAGAGGCTGCTGTCCAAATCCCCTGTCATGCCCCCCCATTACATCGGCGACAGGGCCAAGATACGAAACTCGATTGTAACCGACGGCTGCGTAATTGAAGGCAGGGTGGAAAACAGCATCCTCTCCGCGGGGGCGAGGGTAGGCGCGGGGGCTGTGGTGAGAAACAGCATCCTGCTGCCAGGGGCCAAGGTCGCAGCAGGGGCCGTCGTCGGGCGCGCCATACTGGGCGAAGGCTCGCTTATAGAAGAAAACTGCATGATCGGGCTCTGCAGCGAGGAAAGCCCCAACGAAGGGCCGATAACCGTCGTCGCAAACGGGGAGGTAGTAGGCACAGGAGCATGCGTGAAGCCAGGTTCGGTGGTCAAGACCGACGAGCCTGCCCAGCAGGAAGGAAGGTGACCAGCCATGAACGAGATGATCGGAATCATAATGGACACGAAGCCGGATTCCTCCCTCGGGGAGCTCTCAAGGACCAGGAACCTTCCTGCCGTTCAGTTCGGCGGGAGGTACAGGCTCATCGACTTCCCTCTCTCCAACATGGTCCTCTCCGGGGTGAAGCACGTCGGCATAGTCATCTACAGCAAATACAGCACGCTGCTTGAGCACCTCGGCGCCGGGATGTCATGGGGCCTGGACCGAAAGACGGAGGGCCTGAAGATACTCCCAACAGCCAGCCCCGCGCTGTACAACTCGGAGCTGAGGTTCGACTTGAAGGACCTCTCGGTAAACGCCGACTTCCTCAAGAAGGCAAGGCAGGAATATGTCCTGCTTACCGGGAGCGCCATAATCCACAGGATGGACTACCGCAGGATGCTGGAGGCCCACCTGGAGAAGGACGCCGACTTCACCTTCCTCTACAAGCAGGAGCAGTACGACGAGGCCGAGACAGCCAACCCCGAGAAGATGCAGTACCTGGAGTTCCTGGGCATCGGCCCGAACGGCAGGGTGGTCTCCACTGGGAACAAGCCTCGGCCGGGGGCCAACAACCTGTGGCTCGAGACCGTGGTCGTATCCAAGGACATGCTCATAGACTGCATGAACCTCGCAATAGCGTCAGGCGGGCAGAAGGACCTGTTCGACATAGTCAACGACAACATCCGCACCCTGAGGGTCTACGGCATGGAGTACAGCGGATACGTCGCCAAGGTGAATTCCATACCGAACTACTACGACAGCAACATGGAGCTTAGGAGGGAAGACGTAAGGAACGCCCTGTTCTACGAGAGCGGCCCCGTCTTGACCCGCTCGGTGGACAGGCCCCCCACTAAGTACTATGACACCGCCGACGTAAAGGACAGCCTCATATCTACCGGATGCTTCATACACGGCAAGGTGGAGGGAAGCATACTCTCCAGGAACACCTACGTCGGAGAAGGCTCTGTCGTGAAGAACTGCGTGCTCCTAAGAAGGTGCAGGATAGAAGGAAACGTTCATATAGAAAACGCGATACTGGACAGCGAAGTGGTCATCAGCTCCGGCATAACCCTTAAGATCGACAGTTCCGGCGGAAAGCCCCTTGTAATAGGAAAGGAAAGCCGCCTGTAAGAAGAGAGGTGCCATGAGATGTCGCCCGTAAAGAAGAAGAAGGCAGCCGAAGATAAGCTTAGGATACTTTTCATCTCATCGGAGGCGGTCCCGTTCTGCAAGACGGGAGGCCTTGCCGACGTAGCAGGTTCGCTGACGCCGAAGCTCGCCGACATGGGCGCTGAAGTCAGGGTCATACTTCCCTTGTACGGCAGCATAGGCAGCGTCTGGCGAGAGAGGATGTCAGAAGAGCTCGAGTTCACCGTGAACCTCGGCTGGCGCAAGCAGTACTGCGGGGTCAAGACGCTGGAGCATTCGGGGATAAAGTGGCATTTCGTGGACAACGAGTTCTACTATCGCAGGGAGAGCCTCTACGGCTACGGCGACGACGGCGAGAGGTTCTGCTTCCTGAGCAAGGCGGCCCTCGACATGCTCCCGCTGTTGGGCTTCCAGCCCGACATCATCCACTGCAACGACTGGCAGACTGCCCCGGTGTCGATACTCCTGCACGCCGGCTTCAAGGCCACGCCCCAGCTTAACAGGGCCAAAAGCGTCTTCACGATCCACAGCATGGCCTACCAGGGGGTATTGTCCCCAAGCGTCATTGACGACATCCTCGGGCTTTCGAAAGCCGAATATTTCAGGACCGACAGCCTCGAGTTCAACGGCGCCGCCAACCTCATGAAAGGCGCCATAATCTACTCTGACGCGGTCACCACTGTCAGCAGGAGCTATGCGGAGGAGATAAAGACCTCGTGGTACGGAGAAGGCCTGGACGGCCTTTTGAGGCAGTACTCGCATAAGCTGTCCGGCATCGTAAACGGCATAGACACAAAGTCATACGACCCGGCCACCGACCGGCACATCTTCATGAACTACGACAGGGACCACATGGCAGGAAAGGCCAACAACAAGTCCGGGGTCCAGCAGATGCTGGGCTTGAACCAGGGCCAGGACAAGGTCCTCATGTCCCTGATAACCCGGCTTATCACCCAGAAGGGCCTGGACCTTGTGATCAGGATAGCCGAGGAGGTGCTCCAGGACCCCGAGACCGAGATTGCAGTGCTCGGGACCGGGGAGCCAAGGTACGAGGACTATTTCAGGGCCCTTGCGGCAAGGCATCCGGGCAGGGTGTCCGCGAAGATCTACTTCGATGAGGACCTGGCAAGGAAGCTTTATGCAGGATCCGACATCTTCCTGATGCCCTCATCATTCGAACCTTGCGGCTTGAGCCAGCTCATATCAATGAGGTACGGCACCCTTCCCATTGTGAGGGAGACCGGGGGCCTCAAAGACACGGTGGTCCCCTACAACACCTTCACTGGCGAGGGAACGGGCTTCAGCTTCGGAAATTACAATGCCCACGAGCTGCTGGATACCATATGGAGGGCCATTGCGGTCTACCGCTACGAGAGGAAGGCTTGGGACAAGCTGGTCTACAACGCCATGTCGGTGGACAGCAGCTGGGAGAAGGCCGCAGGAGAGTACCTCAAGCTTTATAGATCATTGCTGAACAGAGGAAACTGACGTCGGCTAAGGAGTGATTCGAAGTGCCTACCCTTTGGAGCAAGTTCCTCGAGATGAACTACGCAGACCTGAACGGGCGGCTGTTCCTGGACTACAGCAGGACGGGTTTCAACCTTGACGACTATGAAGCCTGCAGGAACAAGGCGGCTACGGCCCTTGAGTACATGAGGGCCCTCGAAAAGGGCGCCATCGCCAACCCCGACGAAGGCAGGATGGTGGGGCATTACTGGCTGAGGGACGCGTCATTGAGCCCTGATCCGGCAATATCCGCCGAGATTACGGGGACCCATGAAGCCATAAAGCGCTTCGCCTCCGACTTGCACAGCGGCAAGGTCAAATCATCCACGGGTAAACCCTTCCAGACCTTCGTGCTGGTCGGCATAGGCGGCTCGGCGCTCGGCCCCCAGTTCGCCGCCGATGCGCTCGGAAGCACCGGCGACCACATGAAGGCGTATTTCATGGACAACACCGACCCGGAGGGCTTCGACAGGACTTTCGATGCCTTAAGAGGCTCGCTTGATACGACGCTGTTCATGATAGTCTCCAAGAGCGGGGGCACCGCGGAGACCAGAAACGGAATGATCGAAGCCAAGAAGCGCCTGGAGGCGGACGGCCTGTCCTTCCAGAGGCAGGCGGTCGCCATAACCCAGAGAGGAAGCAACCTGGACAGGCTCGCCGAGAGCGAAGGATGGCTGGCCAGGTTCCCGATGTGGGACTGGGTGGGCGGGCGCACCTCCATATTGTCGGCCGTCGGGCTCCTTCCCGCAGCCCTTCAGGGCATCGACACCGACGCCCTTCTGGAGGGCGCGAGGTACTGCGACGCTCTGGGCAGGAAAGAGGACTGGAAGTCGAATCCCTCGATGATCATGGCAATTTCGTGGCTCTTGGCCACGGAAGGCAAGTCAAGGCGGTCCCTCGTGGTCCTGCCCTACAAGGACAGGTTGGCCCTGTTCTCCAAATACCTCCAGCAGCTGGTGATGGAATCTCTAGGCAAGGAGAAGGACCTCAAGGGAAACAAGGTGAACCAGGGGATAACGCTGTTCGGAAACAAAGGCTCTACCGACCAGCATTCCTACGTACAGCAGCTCGTGGAAGGGCCGGACGAGTATTTCGTGACCTTCGTCGAAGTATTGAGGGACAGGATGGGACCCTCCATAACGGTCGACGGAAGGAACACGAGCGGCGATTATCTGACCGCATTCCTGGTCGGGACAGGACAGGCCCTGCTCGCAAAGAAGAGGCCGACTTTCACGGTGACGATCCCAGAAGTAAACGCATTCTACGTCGGCCTTCTCATCGCGCTCTTCGAAAGGAGCGTCGGCTTCTATGCCTCTATGGTCGGGATCAACGCCTACCACCAGCCCGGCGTCGAAGCCGGTAAGCTGAGCGCAGGGCAGGCCCTCCAGTGCTTGGACGCGTCGGTCGACTTCCTCAATTCCAGGAGGGGCGAGAGGTTCTCCGCAAACGAGGTCGCAGCTGCAATAAACAGGAAGGACGACGCGACAACCATATTCGCGATGCTCAGGCATGCGGCATTCAACGAGGACAAGCCGGTCAGGATGGAAGGCTTTTCGCCCATGGAAGCGAAGTTCTGGATACCCTAGCCATAGGCATCGGCGCCGATTTTCTGATGAAAAGCTCCCCCCGTACTCCAGCTTTGAGGCATGGATGCGGGAGGAGCTTCTTAACCTACCGCTATTATCTGGTCAGCCGCTCAGTTCCTTGAGGATACCAGCCTGTTTGCCTCATGCTTGAGGTATGAGGCCTTCTCGGCCGCGATTGTTTTCTCCCTGGCCTGGGCGCCTATGTAGATCTTGAGCTTAGGCTCGGTGCCCGAGGGCCTTACTGTCACCCATGATCCGTCCTCAAGGGTGAATTTCAAGACGTTCGACGAAGGAAGTCCAGTCCTTTGGGCGGACCTTCCGTCTGCGTACCTTATAGTGCCGTCAAGGTAGTCGGCGCTCATGACTATCCTGTTGGCGCCCATGACGAAAGGCGGGTCGGACCTCAACGACGCCATTATCGACCTTATCTTCCTCTGCCCTTCCAGGCCCTCGAAGGAGATGTTCACTACCTCGTCTACGAAATACCCGTGCTCGGCATAGAGGTCGTCCAGCTTGGATCCCAGGGTCATGCCGGCCTCGGCGAGCACAGCAGCCATCTCTGCGACCAGAAGCGCTATCTGTACAGCGTCCTTATCCTTTACGAAGCCGCCCGCAAGATACCCGTAGCTCTCCTCGTAGCCGAACAGGAACTCCTTCTCACCGGTCCTCTCGTACTTGTCGATGAGCTCGCCTATGTACTTGAAGCCGGTCAGGACGTCGACCACCTCGACTCCCTTCTTCCTTGCGACGGACGCCCCCAGGTCTGAGGTCACGATGGTCTTGATCATCACGCTCCTGTCGAGCTTCCTGCCCGAAAGGGCGGCTTTGGAAAGCAGGTGGTCGACCAGCAGCGCCCCCATCTGATTGCCGGTGATGAGCCTGAAGGTCCCGTCAGCCTCACGGCTCATGGCGCCCAGCCTGTCAGCGTCGGGATCAGTCGCGATGATGAGGTCTGCGCCGCATTCCTTTGCCAGCCTCAAGCCCTCCTTGAACGCGTCCGGGTCCTCCGGGTTGGGCTTTTTCACCGCGCCGAACTCCGTGTCGGGCTCCATCTGCGACTGGACGTACCTTATGCCCTTGAACCCTGCCCGCATGAGGGCTTCGGGAACCAGCTTCGCCCCAGTTCCGTGCAGTGGCGTGTACACTAAGGGCAGCATGCAGTGCCTGGTTATGGCATCCCCCCTGGTCAGCAGCCCCATCACCCTGTCCATGTAGGCATCCTTGGTCTCGTCGCCCAGCCACTCGAAGAGCCCCTTTTCCTCAGCTTCCTTCAGGCTGACAGTCTCGATTGAAAGCTCGTCCTCTATGGCGTTGAACTCCTCCTGAATGGCGAGGGCGTATTCGTCCACCACCTGCCCTCCATGCTTCCAGTAGACCTTGTACCCGTTATATTCCTTGGGGTTGTGGCTGGCGGTCACCATGACGCCAGCGCTCGCACTGTGGTGCTGGACTGCGAACGAAAGCAGCGGCGTAGGCTGTATCTCGGTGAATAGCAGCGCCTTTATTCCGTTTGCAGCGAAGACCCTCGCCGATTCCTCGGCGAAGAGCCTCGATTTCCTCCTGTTGTCATATGCGATGGCTATGGACCGGGGTGCCGCGGCGTTCTTGTTCACGAACCTGGCGAGGCCCAAGGAAGCCTTGCGGACCGTATAGATGTTCATTCGGTTGGTCCCTGCTGCGATGACGCCCCTCAAGCCGGCCGTACCGAACTCCAGCCCTGCCCCGAACCTCTCCTCTATTTCGCCCGCGTCATTCTTTATCGCCTCCAACTCGGCCTTCAGCTCAGGGTCGAGGCAGGCGAACTTCCTCCACCTCTCGAATGCCGCCTTTGCCTGTGACATTGTATGCGCACCCCTCTTTCATAGGAATGAACTTATCAATCCCTCATATACCACAAGCGCCGCCCCAAGGCCGACTATCTCCGTGCCGAGCATGGACCTTTCGACCTTCCACGTCGCCAAAGGCCAGGCAAATCTCGAAAGGGTCTCGTTCATCGAATCCGAGAAGAGGTCGTATGCCGCAGAGACGCCCCCGTAAAGGGTGATGAGGTCCGGCTCCATCAGATTGACTATGTAGCTCAGTCCCAGCCCCAGCCACCTTCCCGTCTCCTTGAACAGCCCGATTGCATTCTCGTCACCGTCCAAGGCCGCCTCGGCGATCTCCACGACCGATGCCCTGGTCCCGGTCCTTTCCAGCCATTTCCCCTGCATCGCGAAGCCGGAGGCCTCGGCCTCAAGGCATCCTACCTTGCCGCAGCCGCACTGCCTGCCGTGCTCCGGGTTGACGCAGATGTGCCCGAATTCACCCGCCGTATTCGAAGCGCCCCTGACCACAGCGCCGTTCACATATGAGCCCGCGCTGACTCCCGTCCCCACCGTGACTGCGACTACCGACCTGTCCGCCCTCTTGGTGTGCCCGGGGCCGCCTGCGAACTTCTCTGCGACGACGGCCGCTTTGCAGTCATGCTCGAGCCTCACGGCAAGGCCAGACCACATGCCCGCATACCTTTCCGGCAGGAGCTCCATGGCTCCAAGGCCCGAAAGGAACTGGATGTTCGGGGTGAAAAGGACCCTTCCTGCGGCAGGGTCTACGGTACCCGGGAGCGCTATGCCTATGCCGAGCAGCTTCCTTGGGTTTGCGGACGCCATGGTGCCGTCCAGGGCCCTTCCAAGGTTCTCCCTGAACTCCTCTATGTCCCCGCCCCTTTCCTCGCTTCGGAAGCTTCCGGCAACCGGCTTGAACGAGAAGTCTATCAGCATCGATTTGGCCGACGTACCGCCTATGTCTATCCCGAGGAGATAGGCATATTCGTTGTCTACGTAAAGCCTGCCCTTCTGCTTGTATATGAGACCGTGGGCAAGAAGGTCCTGTTCGATGCGGTCTGCTTCGCCTTCCTTCGCCGCCGCTACGCTGCCGGCCTCCCTGATCCGCTCCAGCAGCCGGGCGTGCCCGGTTGCGAAGCCCTCGAAGAATGCTGCGTTCGTCATTGCATCCTCACCTCTCGTCGTGCCCGTGTAGCTCCGCTCCGCCGGCCGTTTCCCCGTTCCGGAGCGGCTCTCCTGCTTCTCCGATTTCCAAAGGCTCAGCCTGAACGTCCACCCCTGAAACGAAGGGGAGCGCCTTTTTGATCAAGGCTTCAATGCTGTCGGCAGCCTTGTGCGAAGCGAAAAGGGAAATCGACGGGTCCATTCCCACCACCACGTCGACATACACGAACCCGCCGTATTTCCTGGCGCTTGCCTCCTTGAGGACCACTTTCCCCCCGTTGCCTTTCATGCTGACGAGCGTCCTTTTGATCGAGCCTATGAGCTGCGGTTCCAGCTTCTCTTCCAGCAGCTCCACTACTGAGTTCCAGAACAGCTGCAGCCCCATCCAGGAGAGCGTGACGGCTATCAATGTGCCTGCCAGCGGGTCAATAATCGGCGCTGCGAACATCCCCAGCAGCGTGCCGACGAGCGCCACCGCGGATGTACCCATGTCCATCCTCTGGTAGACCGCCTCTGTCATCACGGCGCTGTTGTGGGTCCTGGCGGCTGCGCTCCTTGCTATTATGTATGCATATTCCTTAAGAAGGACCGAGGCTATGAGCACGGGGATCGCCATCCATCCCGGCTTGCCGTAATCTCCCGTAAGCAGGTTCTCTATGTTCCCCCTTGCGAGGATTATGCCGAATATGAGCAGGATGTTGAGACGATGCGCGTGAATATTACTCCCAACTTCGTCTGCACGAAGAACTTCCTCTTGTCGGCGGGCCTGGTGGCCAGCCTCATGGTCGCTATCGTGGAGACTGTGGTGAGGGCGGTCATCGTTGTTATTATCGAGCTCGAGACCAAAGCAGAGCTGCCCGACTTGATGCCAAAAAACAGCTTCGCGGCGGCAAGCGGGATGTTGATCGCAAGGAGCACAAGCAGCGACTTGGCCCCTATGGAGTATCTTTCCTCGATAGTATGCAAAGGGTCCTCCCCGTATGCAGGCTTACAACTTTATACTACACCAAAACGCCCTTGGTTCCTTCTAGGGGAAGGCGTACTCAAAACCTATTAACGAGGAAACCCGGCGGAAACGTTCACTGAGGGATTCCGATGGCCCCTGCAAAAACATGGACGGGCGTTCACCGCCCGTCCATGCATATGTCAGTTCTCCGTCGTGGAGCATGGCATGTAGCCGCCTTGCGCCTTAAAGGCCTATGTTCACCTTCGCATACCAGGTGTGCTTGGACGATATGTCGTTCGACCTCTCGTTGCCTGCCAAAACTACAGTATATGAACCGCCCTTCTCGAGCCCGGCTATGCCGAAGCCGGGGGCGAACTTCAAAGGATAGGAGAACTCGAAGACCGTCTGCCCTGCCTGCTGCGACACCGAGCTTTCAAGCACGTCCTGCTTCTCCGCCTGCTTGTGGGTCCATCCCCTTCCGAGGTCGTTCCTCACGGCCGGCTTGCCCGCTCCGTCCAGGTAACCTATCACCATGTTGGCCCCGTCCATGCCTTTACCCTGTCTGTTGAATGCCACGGCCACCCAGCCGGCCCCCTGCATGCTGACGTGCACGAAGACCCTGTCCTCCCAGACAGCCATCTTCAGGGCCGCTTTCCCAGCCGTGATCCCTGCGTTCGGATATCCTTCGTCGGCTCCGTCAACCGCTGGCCTGGCGGCGCTCGCCTCCACTTTGTAAAAGTCGGCAGCAGATGTCCTGACGTCATCCGCGAAAAGGGCCGTCAGCAGGAGCATAATCGCCAGTAACTGAAACAGGACCGACTTCTTCACCCTTACCACCCCTTGAAGAAGGACCGATACAGGCCGGCCCTTCCGATGGACGCTACTTGCCCTCTATCTTCTTCAGCTCGGCCTTCGCCATGTCCTTGTCGCTCTGGGAAGAGGCGGGATCTTCCTTGTCGTCTGGCATGGAGATCACATGCTCATAGGAGGACCTTGCCAGCTTGTAATCCTTGTTCGCCGCCGCTATCTGGCCCAAAGCCAGCCAGTGGGAGCTGTCGCCGGGATCGTACTCGACTGCAAGCTTGGCCTCCTCGAGAGCCTTCTTCACGTTGCCTCCCGCAATGGACGGCACCTGCCATAGGAGCCTTGCCATCAGGTAATGGCTGCCTGCATGCCGGGGGTCGATCTTGAAGCACTTCTCCAGCTCCTTCTTCATCGGGGCGACCATGAAGAGGCTGTTTAGTATACCCTTCTCAATGCCTGTGCTGCCTATGCTGGCGGCCAGCCAGTAATGTCCGTCTATGCCGTCTTCGTTGGCCGCTACCGCCCTCTCGGCGTAGGCTTTGGCCTTCTCGAAGTTAACTACGCGGTCCTTGCCCTCCGACCTGTCCCCAAGGTACCAGTAGAACCTTGCCTGCATCCACAGGAGCTCGTAGTCCTCGCCCTTCGCCTTGAGCTGGTTTTCGACGAACTCGATGCCTTTTATTACGTTTGAGATGTCCTTCCTCTGCGAGTAGTAGTTGGCAGCCTGGTCGGCCGGCGCGCCCATGGCCGCCGATGCGACCGACAACAGCAATGCTGCTATCAGAACCGAGAATAGATGCTTCCTCATAGCGGATCCGTTACCTCCATGTATTGGTTTGATTGTCTTAGCAATCCGATGACAGTATACAACAAGAGCCGGCAATATTGAAGCCACCACGGTCGGTATATAAGAAAAGCAGGCTTAAAGCCTGCTCTTCGTTCTTCCTTCAGGAAGCGTCCCTTTGCTTAGCGGCCAGTGCGATGGGCCGAGAAGCAATCGCTGCAGTAGACCGGCTTGTCGCCGCTGGGCTGGAAGGGAACCTTGCACGGGGCGCCGCACGAAGTGCAGACCGCATCGTACATCTGCCTGACGTTTCCGCCATTCTGCTGCATCTTGCGGGCCTTACGGCACTCGGGGCATCTCGTGGGCTGGTTCTCGAAACCGCGCTGCGCGAAGAATTCCTGCTCTCCCGCCGTGAAAACGAAATCCTTGCCACAGTCTCTGCAATTCAATACCTTGTCTTCGTAAACCACTAATTTCCTACCTCGCTTAAAATTTTCTAACTGCCGGAGCTTGGATCCAGATTGAACCTTACTAGGACAGCATTTATATTCTATTCCTGATTTCCAGGAATAGCAATAGGGAATTTTAGCTGTAGAAATTCCTTATACAGGAAAGCATACCCCTTGCTGGCTGAGAGTCTTCCGGAATCCGCGCATACATGCAATATCCTCATAACATAATATTCCTGCCCTTGCTCGCTCAATATAGGGCGGATCCGCGCCCGGACATCAGGCCCAAGGACCGGAGCTGCTAGGCTCCCTGCAGGCACATTACCTTCTCTACCAGCTCCTTCAACCTGTGGTCAGCTGCCGCATGGTCTATGAAAGCCCTGATAACTTCCTCGAGATAGGACCCTTCCCTGTAATCGGCCGGAGCCGCGGCGTTGACCCTGCCCTGCGACAGGAGTTCGCACGCTTCCGCCGCCTTCCTTGCGTCCTGCCTTCCGAATACCGCCACCGAGAAGCCGCCCTTGTCCTTGACCAGCTTCATGCATGGTATGTCCGTGTCGCCGTCTCCGATGTAGACCATCCTATCGAACGGTATTCTCCTTTGCTCGTGCGGGACGTGGCGGTTGACTTCCCTGTTGTCGGTGATGTCCGAAACGCCCTTGTTTATCCTGAAAAGGTACTGCGTCTTGTTGGTATAGTTGACGGCCATCGCGGGCCAGATGGGGTAGCCGTCCTTGTCGTATAAGAAAGAGCTGGCGAAGACCTCCTTGAACCGGTCCGATATGCTGCTGCCCTTTATCATCTCCCTTATGCCCGACGAGATGATGTAGTGTTCGGCGCGCAGCCCCCTGGATTCCGCATATGCGTTGATCCTGTCGAACCATCCGTCCAGTCCCTCGTATAGCTGCACGGAGGCCCCGTACCTCCTGAAGGCCTCCTTGCTTATGTCCATGCCCTGCGTCCTGCCCGCCTTGTCCAGCATGAGCTTCATATAGGCGAGCACCGGGTCGGCCATGCCGGCCTTCGCCATCTCGGTAGCCTCCCGCCAGAACTCCGAGGGAGTGACGCCGAGGCCGCGGAAGAAGTCGTACTCCTGCATGTTCCCGGGGGACAGCGTGCCGTCGAAATCATAACAGATCGCCAGCAAAGCCTCGTTTCCCACACATTATGCCCCCAATCGAAGGCAGCGCCCTGCCCATGCCTTGCCGCCATGCCAATTTCGTTCCCTGGCTCCATTTTTTGCATGCAGCATGGTACTATTATAGATTAGAAATCGTAGTTTACGGACATTCCTCAAGGGTTTTCGATTTACCAGTCTGGATTTGGAGGGCTGCTATGAACATCTGGCACAATATATCGCCGAAGAGGATCAAGCCGGACAACTTCATCGCCGTAATAGAGATCCCCAAGGGCTTCAAGACCAAATACGAGCTGGACAAAGAGACGGGCATGCTCAAGATGGACCGGGTTCTTTACACATCGACGCACTATCCGGCCAACTATGGCTTCATCCCCAGGACCTATGCCGAGGACAACGACCCGCTAGACGTCCTCGTTCTCTGCGCCGAGGAGCTACAACCACTTTGCATACTCTCTTGCTACCCGATTGGAGTCATAACCATGGATGACAACGGCCAGAAGGACGAGAAGATAATCGCCATCCCGTTCGGCGATCCCAATTACAACCAGTTTCGCAGCATAAATGACCTTCCCGCCCACATATTCAAGGAGATGTCGCATTTCTTCTCGGTCTACAAGACGCTTGAGGGCAAGCCGACCGCAATAGAGAAGGTCAGCGACGCAGACGTAGCAAGGGAAATCGTACAGCGCAGCATGGACAGATACCTCGAGGAGTTCCAGAGATAGCGACACGGTAGGGCGTCCAGCGTCCTATGCAATAAATCCGAGGAGGAAGCCATGGTCGAGCTCAGCCACATAAGAGATGCCCGGGAGAGGATCGCTCCTTTTATTTTCCACACCCCGGTAATCCGCATGGAAAACCTCGACGGCATGCTTGGCTGCCAGGTGTATATCAAGCCGGAATGCCTCCAGAGGACGAATTCCTTCAAAGTCCGCGGCGCATTGAACCGCATGCTGAAAGCAGGGGCCGAGAAGCTTAAAGACGGGGTCGTTGCCGCATCGTCTGGGAACCACGGCAAGGGCGTTGCCTTCACAGCCAGGCTCATGGGCATTAAGGCGACGATAGTCGTGCCTGAAGCGACACCGCAGGTGAAGGTGGACGGCATATTGAAGCTCGGCGCCTCGGTAGTGAAGTGCAAGGCGGCTGAAAGGCACGAGGTCGCGGGGCGGCTCAGCGAAGAGCTCGGCCTTACCATCATACACCCGTACGACGACTACGACATAATGGCAGGTCAAGGTACCATCGGTCTGGAGGTTATGGAAAGCATACCCGGCCTCTCGCAGATAGTGGTCCCCGTCGGCGGAGGAGGCCTCATCGGAGGCATCGCCACGGCGGTCAAATCTCTCGATCCCGCAGTGATGGTAATCGGAGCGGAGCCTGCCCTCATGCCCCGCTACACGAGAAGCCTTAGCTCGGGGGCCCCTATACAGGTCGACGAGAGGCCCACCATCGCGGACGCATTGAGGACCTTGAAGCCTGGAGAGAGGAACTTCCCCATAGTCCAGAAGTACGTCGACGAGGTCATAGACGTGCGGGAGGATCTGTTTACAGCTGGCATGAAGGCGCTGCTCCTTGAAGGAAGGCTCCTTGCCGAGCCGTCGTCTGCTGCAGGGATTGCCGCAGCGCTGCAGGGCGACATCAAAGCCGGGCCATCCGACAAGGTCTGCTTCGTAGTGTCCGGAGGAAGCGTCGGGCTTTCCCAGGTGAGGGACATACTTGGCCAACCCCCTGCCTGACGACTTCATCCATAGGTAGGGTCACTAAGGCATTCGCACAACCGAGGAGCTGTTAATTTGGGCAAGGTATCTTGCGAAATCATCTGCGTAGGCACGGAGATCCTCCTAGGGGACATAGTCAACACCAACGCCCAGTACATATCCAAGGGGCTGGCCCAGATCGGGCTGGATACGTACTTCCAGACGGTCGTGGGCGACAACCCGGAAAGGCTGGCCGGAGCGATCGAAGTGGCAAAATCAAGGGCCGACGTGCTGATCTTCACAGGAGGCCTGGGGCCCACCTATGACGACCTGACCAAGGAGACGGTTGCAAAGAGCTTCGGAAGGCGCCTCGTCATGGACGAGAAGTGCCTCGAGGAGCTGACGTCGTTCTTCACCCGCAACAACCGCCCCATGACGGACAACAACAGGAAGCAGGCCATGATGCCAGAAGGGGCCATCGTGCTGGCCAATCCCCAGGGGACGGCTCCGGGTTGCATCATCGAGGGCGCAGGAGGGAAAGTCGCAGTCTTGATGCCCGGTCCTCCAAGGGAGATGCAGCCTATGTTCGACAACTTGGTAAAGCCCTATCTGAGGAGGTTCTCGGACGAGGTCCTTGTCTCACGGGTCGTAAGGGTAATCGGAATCGGCGAATCCGCGATGGAAGACAGGCTGATAGACATGATGCGGACGATGACTAACCCGACCATCGCCCCTTATGCCAAGACAGGCGAATGCATCCTCCGCGTCACTGCGAAGGCAAAAAACGAGAAGGACGCTTACGCCCTTATAGAGCCCTTGATCCAGGAAATCCGCCTCAGGCTCGGCGAACATGTATACGGGGTAGACATAGATTCGCTCGAGGAACACATAGTCGGCCTGCTGGTGAAGGGATCCAAGACCGTCGCATTCGCCGAGGCAGGCACAGGTGGCGCAGCCTCTCAGAGGATCTCCTCCGTACCTGGCTCGGAGAATGTGATGAAAGCGGGTTTGACGTCAAGCACGCTGAAGGGCCTGGCCTGCGCCATGGGTATAAAGGATTCCTGCGATGGCGACAAGGCGTGCGACCTCTTGCTCCCAGAGATTGCGGGCAGGATAAGGCTGATGGCCGGTTCCGACATAGGAGTTGGCATATTATCCAGGGACTGCTTTGCGTCTTTCTTCGTCACCGACGGCGTGAACGTAGAATATGGCTCGATGAACTATCCAGCCAGCAGGAGCAGGGATTTCCTCAACGCAGTAGCGGTAAACAGGGCGCTGGACAAGATAAGAAGCCTATTTACGGCCAGATAGCGGCGCGGTTCACGGCCAATGAGCCGTGAGCCGCCTGTAGGCAAGAGTCAAGGGCCTATCGAAACCTGTGGCCGGCCAAGCCTCCACAAATAGGGGCTACACACATTAATACCGATTAGCCGTGCTTACAAATCTCAGGCACTTTTTCCATACATTACATAAATTTGTCAAAAATGAAATTTCAGTCTATATTACGAATCCAGCTCGCTGGCATTTTAATGCCGGGGCCCCCGCACCTTCAAAAGGCTGCCCTAGCTTGTATTCGGATGTCGATAAGGATATACTTAAATAAATGTATCGGAAAAAAACCATTGTTAACCCGGAGGTCTTAATATGATTGGCCCCTGCAGGAAGCGTCTGCTTCTTCTTTCCCTTATAGCCCTTAACATAGTTTTCTTTTCGATGCCCGCTTTCGCGGCATTCCCAGCAGAGCCGCAGTGGATACCTGTACTGGAAGACGACTGGACACCGATTACGGATCCTAGGGGCGACTCTGCAGTCCCACATGCCTGGTCGGACTCAATAAACGACCCCCAGGCAGCAGTGCCAGGCGCCAATTACTGGTGGTTCGACGGGACCAACATGTACTTCAGGATGGTGCTGGCAGGCGAGCCCCTGGTGAGAAACGCCGCAGGTGCTGTAATCAGCGGTCCCAGCACGACGGAGTTCTACCACGTTGGCTTGGATTATACGGGGGATAACAACTACGAATGGTACGTCTCTTTTACGATACCCCAGACGCTGGACAACGCAAGGGTCTATACGCAGTACAACCTGGGAGCAGACAGGGCGACCGACGGCGAAACTGGGTATACGACGGCATTGAACCCGACGGCCGGGCAGGACTGGTACGTCAGCGGCGGCTATGTCTACTTCGCACAGGACCACGCTAGGATTAGCAGATACTTTGATCCCTCGACCAACTCCTATATCGCCTATCTGGAGTATTGGATCCCATTCACCTGGCTGTCGCCGAAGGCCGGCAACACACTTCCTCTGCCCGCCAAGAAGTGCGACAGGGTCAAGATGATATACGGCACTGCGAACCATACCCAGCACATATGCGACGACCTTGTCGGTTCGGGTGTCGGGCAGTACGACCTCGAGGATTACCAGGCCCTCTTCGAGGGGAGCCCCTTCTTCTCCTTCTGCGACGTCGGCTACGGGGTCTTGCGGGACGTCAGGACCACCACCTTGGCCGATTCCGGCTACTGGAACGCAGGGGAGACGCTCTATGTGTTCGGCTATGGTTGGCCGAACAGCCTTTCGGCCTATTACAACGGGGGCAACCTCTCGGTCAAGATAGTCCCTCCCGGCGGTTCCCTGAACGACCCGGTATGGACAGGGACTATAAGAAGCGACAGCGAAGGGTCGGTCGACCGGACCGCATCCTGGCAGATACCGATAGATGCCGCCCTCGGGGTCTATTCGATATATGTCGCAAATCCGTTCAGCCCCGCATATTACCAGTTCGAAGACACATTCAGCGTCGTAGAGCCATACATTAACCTCCAGACGAGCACTAAAACCGTGGACAAGTCTCAGGCAACCGGCGGGGAGGTCCTGACGTACACGATTACCGTCGTCAACTCGGGGGTATCGGCTATCGGGGCCAACAGCATCACCGTGCAGGACGCAATCCCCGCTTATACTACCTATGTCCCCAATACGACCAGGGCCGGGGGGACGTTGCTGACGGACGTCGGCGGTACGTCGCGGCTTGTGGAAGGATACAAGATCCCAGTAAGCCTCAATGGCGGGAGCTCCTATACAATCACATTCCAGGTGAGGGTCAACACGGATGCCCCCGACCAGGCGATAGTGAACAACGTAGCACAGATCATATACGCAGGCACAAACACCATAAAGGCAGTCCCTACGAAGGTGAACCAGCCAGTTATGGAAGTAAGGAAGACCGCGGATCCGAGCTCGGTGACTTTCCCAGCCATACCTAACATAAACTACAGGGTTGAGGTTGAGAATATCGGGCACATAGCCCTGACGAACGTGGTGCTGAGGGACAACAGGGTGAAAGACCCTGTAGCACGGGACTATGGCGACACCAACGGAAACGGCATCCTGGACGTGGGCGAAACCTGGGTCTATGAGTACCAGGACCCGTTCCAGTCCTCCAACTACACGGCAGGTGTGTTGAACGAAGACGAAAAGTATGTGTGGGTGAATACGGCGACCGCAACTTGCACCCAGATACCTGCCGGGGTGTCCAGTACGGCGGAAGTCGAGATGGTAAAGTGGATCATCACCAAGTCTGTCAGTCCATCCACCATAAGCACGCCCGGATATGTAACTTACACTGTCCAGTTGAGGAACCTCCACACCGAATCGGAAATACTGGCGCCTTCAATAACGGATTCGCTGTATGGGGCCCTGCCTACGGCATATGTTGCACCGAGGCTGCCGGACTCTCCCGGGGATAACGATAACAGGCTTGAGAAAGGCGAGGTCTGGAACTATCGCTACACATACTACGTGACCCAGGAGATGATAGACATCGGAAGCCCTGTGGTCAACACCGTGACTGCGAAGAGCACCAATGCCAGCAAGATCTCGGCGTCCGCTGCAGTGACGATTGTACCCGGGCTTTCCATCAGCAAGAGCGGCGCATGGGTAGACGTTGACAACGACGGCATGGCCGAAGCCGGAGAAACGATTAACTATGCTTTCTCAGTCACCAACACCAGCACAGCGGCCCAGAACAACGTGACTGTCTCTGATTTCAAGGCGACAGTCACAGGCGGCCCCTTGCCCGTTCTGGCGGCAGGCGCCACCGATTCAACGACTTTCAGGGCGACATATACTATCACTCAACAGGACATCGACAGGGGCTGGGTGGAGAACACGGCCGTCGCCGATTCCAACCAATCCGCCCCCTCGTACTCGAACATCTGCAGGGTGAACCTTCCTCAGGTGCCCATGCTCTCAATTACTAAAAGTGGCGTTCTGAACGACCTTGATTCAAACGGGATTACGGACGCCGGAGAGACGATCACCTATAGTTTCGCAATAAGAAACCTCGGAAACGTGTCTTTGCACGATATCACCGTCGCCGACCCCAAAGCAGCAGTCTCCGGAGGGCCGATCGCATCGCTGGGCGTGGGCATGGCCGATTCTACCACCTTCAGCGGAACATATGTCGTCACCCAGGATGACATAGAGCTCGGCTACGTCCTGAACACCGCAACCGCAGATTCCGAGCAGACCTCCGCCGTGTCATCGAATCAATGCAGGGTCGACATAGTGCAGGTGACTTCTTTCACAATCGACAAGGCCGTGGTGAGCGTCGGCGGCGCCGGGCCGGAATACCCCGTCGATACCGTGGGCGACGTAATCGAATATAAAGTATTGGTTACTAACACGGGGAACATGAAAATCGTCGGCACCTTGTCCGATTCGCTGCCCGGAATCTCCCTCATTGCAGGCCCTTCTGAATCCTTCGCGCCCGCCGACGGCGTCCTCAAACCCAAGGAGACCTGGACATACACCTACTCATATACGGCGACGCAGGATGACCTGGATACCTTGGGAGGCGGCGACTCGCACATAGACAACACCGCCACCTTCACGACCGACGCAGGCGTTTCCCAGTCGGACAGCGCCTCCGTGCTCGTCCTAGGATATCCCCTGATGATAATGAGCAAGCAGGCGTACGATACGGCGGGCAACCTGGTCACAGCCGCGCTCCCCGGGGATATCTTGGAGTACAGGATTACGTTCGAGAACGTCGGCAACGCATCCGCCACGGCGATAATAGTGACGGACATCCTGCCGCTCGAGATAACCTATGTGGGTGGCTGCGCCTCTACGATTGCAGGAGGGACGTTCACCTATCAACACGAAGCAGCAGGCCCGTTCGACGGCTCCGACGCATCCCCAGTGACTGCAATAATGTATACACTGCCTATGATGGCCCCGGGTGCAGTATGCACGATAAGCTTCAGGGCTCAGGTAAAATGAACTGAATCTATACTGCGGTATTCTTGCATAAACAAAGCTTAGGGCCGGCGTTACGTCGTCGGCCCTAAGCTTTGTCCTGCCCAATCAGGGCGTGATAGCCATCTTCGCTGCATAGTGGCCATGGCTTGCAGGCAGTATGGCTCTATAAGCGCAAGACGGCCTCGGCCCCGCCCGCCTTGTAGGCTACTCCTCCGGCCCCGTCTTTTACCCCTGTCGCGTCTGCCACCACGAGCAGGGTTTCGATCCTCCTGCGCTGCGCCTCCCGGACGATGAAATTCAGGACGCCGTCCGGCTCCTGCTGCCTCGCCTTGCTGGCGACAGCTGCCATTACGGAAGGGGCGCAATCAGCAACGGCGCACCATGCACCGCCCTCAGTCCATATGCAGAGCCCTTCATTCGTGAATGACATGGGGCTTGCCTGCGCAGTTGCGTCCTGGCATGGGTCAGACACATTCCACATGATGCC
>Ga0116174_10001275_pt1 | contig 23294 bp, 22 predicted proteins | sample AD_UKC087_MetaG_FD_89801 | JGI IMG/M metagenome (GOLD analysis project Ga0116174, IMG submission 89801) | Active sludge microbial communities of municipal wastewater-treating anaerobic digesters from USA - AD_UKC087_MetaG | ecosystem: Engineered > Bioreactor > Anaerobic > Digestate | place: USA...
GTGCCTCCCTCATTCGCACCTCCCGTACCTCCCCCGCCCGTGCCTCCCTCATTCGCGCCTCCCGTTCCTCCCCCCCCCGTGCCTCCCCCATTCGCGCCTCCCGTTCCTCCCCCGCCCGTCCCTCCCTCACTCGCGTCTCCCGTTCCTCCCCCACCCGTGCCTCCCTCATTCGAGCCTCCCGTGCCTCCACCACCCGTGCCTCCCGTATTCGAGCCTCCCGTGCCTCCACCACCCGTGCCTCCCGTATTCGAGCCTCCCGTGCCTCCCTTGCTCGGGCCAGCAGCAGGGGACGATTCGCTGTCATCGGAAGAACAAGCAGCCATACCCACGATCAGGAGCGGCAATAGCCAAGCGACGGTTTTCATGACCTATCATGATAGCAAAATCCTTGCGTCGCGGGGGTGCTAGCCTGCTTTGGATCAAAAACCGCCTGCCCAACGAAAAACGCCCACCATCTCCAAAGGCAGCGCTTCGGCACCCCTCAGACAGTCGGTAAATATATAACAAATTCAATTAGTTAACTACAGATCCCCCAATCTGGGCAGGAAGCTCTCGCGCAGGAGTCTGGGCCACTGGGCCAGCCACGGCGGAAAGGGTATCGTCGCAACCGCAGCAGGCGTCGGCAGGCGAACGGGACAAGCGCCCGAGGGGGAGTGGGCAAAGGAGTGGGTATGGGAGGGAGGAATCAGAACCCCGGAGGCATCAAGAACTCACGCAATCCTTGCGTTTCACCCCGGCAGTTTTCGTTGGTAGGGTTCTTTTCGTCGGGGCACCACTTGAACGGGCCGTTGAGGTAGTCCATCCACAGGTCGTGATAGCCGGGGAATCCTGGGGCAAAGGCGCGGTCCGGTCGGGCTCCACCCCAAGAATTCTTCGTACGAAGAAGCTTGATCTTGGTGCTCGGAAGCAGAGCAGCCTCGAGTTTCGCGGCGTCCTGAGGATTGTTCGGGTCCAGCGTCACTCCCGCGGCAAGCACGCCATACTCTTCCGTTTCGGCTTCATAGTCTTCCAACACCGTCATGTGGCCTCCCTGGCTTCCCGGGCGCCCCATATCCTTGAGCGTTTGCATGTTGAAGGAGCCTCGACGCTCATTATGACGGTTTTCGAGCGCGTTGAAGTCGACATTCCAGGTGATTCCCACGGGCTGTCGCGCATGCAACGCTCGCTGCATTCGGATGAGCGCCTCGCGTTGGCCCGAGCTGCTGCTCGGATAACGAACGTTTTGCCACTCGCGAATGGCTTCCGTAAGGTTGGTATCCTTGTATTCGATCTTGCCGTTGACACGCTTGGCGTACCGGACAGGCAGCGAATTGGCGTCAATGATATTGGTTCCGGCAGTGCTTGCCCCCGAACGAAGGTTCTGAGAGCCATCCTTGCCAAAGACCTGGTCGAGCTGCGCGCGAACGTCGTCGGTCAATTCCCAAGCTTTATCGAGAACTTCCCGTACGAGGGCTCCGTTTCGACGCGCCTCCGAGGTGGAGAGTTCACCGTTTTTCAGAGCGGCATTGACACGACTGAGGGCCGCGGACTGGCGCGAACTCATCTCGTTTTGCGTGTCCGCGTACACGAAATCCTTGCCCTTCATCAAACCGCGGTCGCGCATGATGGCATTCGACGTCCACGTGCTGCCACCCGTGGATACTTCGTTATCCGACATATATCCGCCGATTTGATCGAACCAATGCCAGTACGTCCAATAGGATTGGGAAATATCGAGCGGTTCGAGGTCAGGAGCAGGCCCCATCGGTGGAGCATTGCACAACGAAGCGGCACACTTGCGCTCCTCGGTCACGTGCTTCACACAAATGCTATCCCACGCCGTTTCACAGCAGTAGGAGTCTTCTTCACATATTTTCGCCAAGCAAGCCGCATGATCCGATTCCGTGGGCATGCAACCATTGGTCAGCTTCTCGCCCTCTTCACAGAACAAATGCTCGCACGTATGCTCCCCACCCGTGGCAGGCTGCGCCTCGAGATAGGAAAGGTTCATCGACTCCACCCACGTGGCCGCGGCGTAAAGCCAACAATTGCCAATGGACTGCCGCTCCACGGGAGTGTGCGCCACATCCACGATGGCTTCCTGGGATTGACCAAGAATTTCAGGTTCAACAGGCTGCCCTTGCGTGCAGCCCACGAAGCTCGCCAAAGCAACGAGCGAGACCGAAGAGGTGAGACGGCGTAGAGAAGTTCGCGTAGCCATGGTTCTTTCCTTTTCTCCTGTCGACATCACCAAGGGTTCCCAACACGCTCGCTGACGAGCAATGCTACCGATTCGTCAATCACGGCCTGGGCTTGGTCCTGGGCCGGATAAGGTCCGCTCTGAGCTATCTCCTGACCATTGCCAGCCTTCAAACTGATGCTCACCGTGCCGTCTTGCTGCGCTACGATGCGATAACGCTCCGGCAGCTTCCCATTCGCACGAACCGACTCGATGCCGGTGACCGCATTGGAGCGAGAGGTATACGTCTGAGACGCGAGAAGGACGCGATCGTCTTGCGCACGGAGTTCAAAACGCCACTTGGCATCCGATGACTCCTTCCACAGCTCAAAATGCGCTCCTTTGGAAACCGAAGCCTTGTGTTGAAGAACACCAGCGACCAGATCTCTGGTTGCCTGAATGCGCGTATCGGCTTCCGCGCAATCCCGGAATACCGGCCCAAACGCAATGACCAGATTGTTGGCCGCACGAAGTTCAAAACTACATTCGTCGGGCCCAATCGGCGCCACCTTGTAACGCTCGAGAAATACACCGTTTTCTTCCACACTGAGCTGCGCGTTCAGACTCGCCGTCTTCTGTGGATACGCCCCGCTCGTGAGAAATGCATCGCCCCCAGGCCCCAACAAACGGAAAAACCAGTCGCCCGCAGGCGTGCGCGACACATCGAAACGCCCCGGCTGCTCAGGCATGTCCTGCATCATCAACCCACCAAAAGCAGCCTCATTCGGATTATCCGCCTTCCCACCCGGACCCTCCGTGGGGTCGGTCTGTCCACCAGACGACTTATCCTCATCCGACGAGGACTCGCACGCGAACATACCCAAAGCCAGAACGAGGGCGACAGGAGCCAAAAGCACCGTGCGTCCCCATCCGCCGCCAGACCATCCGGAATTCCGCGTCCATCGGCTCATCATTGGAATTACCCTTTCATCACCTATCTCGCAGCAGCGATTGCTGCCGGTCCCTAAGCAATCCTCGTTCCATCACATTAGGCGTACAGGTAGGAGCCAAAACCACTGATATCCGGCATACACCCACATCCTATGTGTACTGTCCAGCTCCACAATGGCGAGAAATATTCGATCCCAGTGAGAAGAGCAAGTGCTCAATCCACCTATTCGATGAAAGTTTCCGCATCGTCAATCCCGCCCCCTACACCCTTACGACACCCAGAATCCCCCCAAAATCCGAAACGACCGCCATCCACCAAAGCAACCGCCCCCCTTTCCGAGACTCCCCGAATCGCGAACGATGGCTTCGATGCCCAACAAAACCCGTACAGAACCATCCCTTGCGACCCGAACCCCCACCGCGGTTGCCCTTCGCCAGAATCAAATGGTCCGCCCAAAAACACTCACGGTAACGTGCAAACCCCAGGGCTCGATGGCGAAATGGGCACGCCCCACTCCTCACAATGGCCGCTCGTACAATCGGAAGCGGTCAAGCAATGCGGACGGCAACGGCTGTTGGTACACACGTAGGCACCTTCGTCGCCGGCCAACACATGACATGCATAAATATTGTTGCAGTCCTTGCCCTCGGCATCGCGAAGACAACGATAATCCTTCGTTTTCACGCTGAAAGAGCATCGCTCCCCCGCGTAACAAGCGCTCGCCTTCGGATCACATTCAACCCCCAAATCGCTACAAGCCCCCTGATTGCATGTTCCCTTATTCGGACATACGCCGCAGGCATACGGGTTGTCACTGCCACAGCCATACGTGTGCGAAGGTCCACAAACCGCCGTACCGCAATCAGGCGTGCAACAAACGCTTTCTTCACAGAGTTGCGAAGGCGCACAGCCTTTGCCCAGCAGTCCACATCCGCATCGTCGAACCATCGGTAAACATATCGCCCCCTTCGAAGACCCCGCGCAATCTTTGTCCTCAATGCACTCCAAACATTGATTCGTCGACGTATCACAACGATGAGCATCCGCCGGACAATGATCGTCGGTCAGACAGCGTACGCACCGACGAGCAGCCGCGTTGCACACCGGTGTCATCCCGTCGCAATGATGATCCTGCAAGCAAGCCACACAAGTATGGGTGGAAATATCGCATGCGGGCGCGTCGGAGGACGGGCAATCGGAATCGGATAGGCACGTCACGCAACGCCCGGCTTGGGAATCGCAAGCCCGAATGCTTGGGGGACAATCCGCCGATTCCGAACATAGATTGCACTCTTCCACACCCGGAAATGCCTTATGGACCGTCACGACCCCTACCTTGCACGCCGATTCGCACATCTCCGCCTGGCCCGTCGCCCAGCACGTTCCCTTCTCGCCATACGTGGCGATGACCGTCCCCAGACCCGCAGGTGTGGTTTTCGCCGTACAAGCAATATAGGCCTCACAAATCGCGGATACCCCGGCTGCGCCATCGACTTCGGTGACATCGGGCAAGGTGGCCGTATCCGACGCCTCCACCCCAGGGGATGTGTCGAACAGCCCACCAGCATCGCTTCCCGTCTTACCCGACCCGCCGTCCTCTGAATTCCCACACGCCATGAGCCCGGAAGACACCAAGAAAAGGAGGATTTTGCGCATGATAAGTCCATGATATTCGCGCCTTTTGGCAAAAGAGGCAACCACCAGGTGGAAATATGTCGTGAGGCCCGATTTCTGCCGCGCGTGTGCGTTGGCCAATTGGGTGAATTGCCGTTGACAGCTTGAAAAACCGCGATAGCTTCGCGCGATTCAATCCAGGAGACGCCATGCACGACCCGAAGGAGAGCTTGCCCGGCCTGCAGCGAAAGCTGTCTCACGCCGAAAAAGACGATGGCCTCGAACCCGTGATCCCTTTGGATCTCGGTTCGATCGGCAGTTTCGACGATCTTGCGCGAGCCATGTCGCGCACCGCTTTTGGCGGCCGACAACTCGGCGAAGCGGTCGATGTGCTCGTTCGGATGGCGCGGGACCCCGAATGCGCCGTGGTACTAACCTTATCCGGTGCCATGACCGTGGCGAAAATGGGCCTGGTCATCTGCGAGATGATCGACAAGGGACTGGTGCAAGCCATCGTATCCACAGGTGCTCTCATGGCCCACGGATTCGTGGAAGCCACCGGACTCGCGCATTATAAGTACCGAGAGGGCATGAACGATGCGGAACTATACGAAAAGGGATATAACCGCGTATACGATACGCTCGAGCCCGAATCGAACCTGGAGCATGTCGAACATATCCTCGGCGAAGTGTTCGAGCAGTGGGACCCGTCCATCACCTTGTCTTCCCGCAGGTTGAACGCACAACTCGGGAAATACCTGGTCCAGCATCATCCCACCGTCCGGGGCGTGCTCAAATCCGCCGTCGAAAAAGCCGTCCCCGTGTTTGTCCCCGCGTTTTCCGACTCCGAAATCGGTCTATCTCTCGGAATTTTCAATCGTCGGCAGGCTTTGCTCGGCAAACCTCGCCTCTCTTTCGACCCCTTCCTCGACCTCGAATACTTCAGCTCCGCGGTTGCAGTCGTCCCTCGAATGGGTATTTTCACCATCGGAGGCGGCGTTCCCCGCAATTGGGCACAACAAGTCGGCCCATACCTCGAACTGCTCGAACGACACCTGGGTCAAGACGGCCAAGGCGGCATCGTCCGCTATCAATACGGCGTCCGGATCTGCCCCGAACCGGCGCATTGGGGCGGACTTTCCGGCTGCACCTACTCCGAAGGCGTGAGCTGGGGAAAGTTCGTTCCCCACGAACGCGGCGGCCGCTTTGCCGAGGTCATGGCCGACGCCACCATCGCATGGCCCCTGGTCGTCAAAGCCGCCCTCGAACGCCTGGACAAGCTCGGGGGAGCCGTCCCCAAACCAGTCCTATCCGGCCACGACATCTGGAAACCAGCGAAATCATAGGATAAAATTGCATCCGCTCGCCGGTTCCGTATCCCCCGAAACGAGTCTATGCTCCACAGCCATGAATCGAACCTGGCCTGGAAGAACCGCCCCCTGGATCCGCCCTCCCATCGCCGAAATCACGCGTCAGGCCGCGCATTACCGCACCCAGGGCAAGGATCTCATCGACCTCGGCCAGGCCATTCTCGGCCTCGCACCCGCCGAAAACGCAAAACAACGCGTTCGCGACTATCTCGAAATCCCAGGTCCCCAATCCTATAGCCCCGACCCGGGCCTGCCGGAGCTTCGACAGGCCATCGCCCACCTGCTCATCCATCGCAAAGCTGTCTCCGCCGCCTGCGCCGAACGGGTCATGGTCACCTGCGGCGCAAGCCAGGCCTTCGCCAACGCGCTATTTACCGTCACCAATCCCGGCGATGAAATCATCACCTTCGAACCGGGATACTTCGACCACAATTACGCCATCGCGATGGCAAGCTGCCGACAGGTCCCCGTCGCCCTTCGCCTTCGCGAAAACAGCTACGATTTCGACCTGGAGGCGGTCGTTTCCGCCTTGACCCCCCACACCCGCGCCATCGTGCTCGTTTCCCCGGCCAATCCAACCGGTGCCGTGGCTTGCCCATCGTTCGTCGAGAGGCTCTGCGACCTTTGCCGGTCCCGCGACATCTGGCTCCTATCCGACGAAACCTATGATTTATTTACGTTTTCCCCATACTCCACCACGAGTCCCGCAGCAGTGGACCCCACGGGCAAGGTGATGGTGCTCGGCTCCTTTTCCAAAACGCTGGGGCTGGCAGGATGGCGGATCGGGTATCTTTATGGACCGGAACCGGCCATCGAGGAAGCATATAAAGTCCAGGACTCGCTGGTGGTATGCGCAAGCGTGGCGTCGCAGCATGCGGCGTTAGGAGCCTTGGAATGCCTGGATTCCTACGTCTCTTTCGCCAGACAGGAACTGACGAAACGCAAGGATACGCTTGTTTCGGTACTTCGAGCCGTGAGCAGCCTGCGACCGCGAATGCCCCGGGGAGCCACGTTTTTGCTCGCCACCCTCGAAGACCAGCAGGATGATATCGCCTTTTGTCACCGATTGCTGGCAGAAGCCGGCGTGATTGCCGTGCCGGGCTCCGCCTTTGGCCCCCACGGCAAAGGGACCATCCGTCTGTCTTTTGGCAACCTACCTTGTGAATCCATTCAAAAAGCAGGCGAAAGAATCAAAAAAATGGGCTGAATCCATCCCCGAGCCCCGTGTCACCCCCCAAAAATTCAAGGCAACTCCTTGCCTCTTCCCACGATGATTTCGTCAATTTAGCTTCTTTTCGCGGATTATTGCTTGTTCGAAACGCAAAGATCGTGTTTCATGTGCCTTTGCAAGACCCAAGAGCCTAGCGATAAGGAATTCGCCTCTCGAAAGGAGTTCCCTGGTGGCTACCAAGCTAAGCGAAGTACGGCAGTTGTGTACGAAACGCGAAATTCAACTGTTCAAGTCGGTTCGTCCCACATCCATCCCAAGCTATTCCCCGGCTGCATTGAAGAAAAAGATCGACCGGGTGCGGACGGCACAAGAAAAATACGAGCAGTTGTCACGTCCCCAGCGGCGAAAGGCTCGGGCCGCCGCAAGTAGCGATTCCGATCCCCATGCCCAACGCAAAGCCGAGATTTTCGGCGAATTGCTGGAACGCCTCGAGGCAAGAAGCGCTCTGCTCGAAGCGCGAAAAAATAAACCAAAGAAAGCCGCCTCCGCCAAAAAGACAGTGAAAAAGGCCGCTCCCAAAAAGGCGGCAAAAAAGTCCGTTGCCGCGAAAAAAACCACCAAAAAACGAACCACGAAAAAAGCCGTCAAGGCCACGGCCTCCAAAGCCTCCACCATAAAATCGCTTGAAAAACCGAAAAAGAAAGCGGCTTCCCCAATAACCGCCAAGAAACTTGCCGCCCCGAAAACCACCAAAAAACGAACCATCACCCCCAAAGGCCAAGGCAAAGCCGTCAAAAAGGCAACCAAAGTCCAGCAACGAACACAAAGCAAAGCCGTACGCGGCCACATCAAAGCACAAGGCAAACGCGCCCAGGCGCGTCGCGACGCCAGACGCTAATCCACGCGCCTCCCCCTATGGCCGTTCAATAAGCGTTGGGTCGCGAGAATCCCTCTACGGTCCTGGCTACATCCGGCTACCGTTCGGGCGGGTTTGAAACCCGCCCCTACAGGCCAATGAATGCCCCATGGCGCGCTGACCAATCCAGGCTCCCTATACGCGCCTACGTCCGCGACATTCCCGCACGTGAGGCGTTGGGTCGCGAGAATCCCTCTTCGGTCCTGGCAACATCCGACATTATTGATTATTTTATAATAATTTCATATAGTTAGAACATTCATATTTCCAATTGTTTACGCAACTCATCGGCAGCCGCCTGCTCTCCCGCTCGTTGCAAGGCTTCCACCAAAACATGCTTCGCTTTCGGATGCGCCTTGGTTTCAACCGCTCGTTGCAACGAGGCAACCGCCTCTTGCGGACGATCCACAGACAGAAGGCACAACCCGTACAAGAACGGATCGGCCCGGTCCGGCGACAAGCGTTCGAGCCTATCAAGCGCTTGTTGAGCCTCCCCCAACTCCAACTGCGCCATGACCGCCAGGTGAATCGCGTGCTCCCGTAACTCTTTCGTTCGCGCCTGCTCGGCCACCTCGGAAGCCAGCGAAAGCGCTTTTTCGAATTGCCCTTCGACGAGAGCCTGCTGCGCTTGCTCCAGGCGCGCATCCAATCCCCGACCGAAATCCTTACGAATTCCGGATAGTTGCACCAATTGCTTTCCGGCAGAATAGCTAAAAAACGCAAAAAGAACCGCCGCCCACGTCATGTCGGCTTTCCAACTGGCCAGCGCCACCAGCGGCCCCACGATGACCGACACCCAAAGGGCTCGAACCCATCCCACTTCCGGACCTGGACCGGATAATACCTCACGAAGCAAATTGCCGCCGTCGAGCGGGAGCACCGGAAGCAGGTTGACCATTCCCCACCCCAGGTTGATCCACAGCAACATCAGGCCCACCGTAAGCGCCGGCGTCCCTTCTCGGGGTTGAACCAGGAGCAACAAGACGAACGTGAGGCCGGCCAGGACAAAGCCCGCGAACGGCCCCGCAAGGGTTACCAGCGCGGAACGAAAACGTGAGTGGATATGGCCGGAAGGATACACACTGCGTGTTAGCCCTCCCATCATGTACAAGGTCACCTCGGGCGATGCGCCAAAAGCCCGCGCCATCAAGGCATGCCCCAATTCATGAATGAGAACGCTGAGGAACACCACGGCCATCCAAAGCACAATGGTTTTCGCGCTGCCGGACATGCCGAGCAGAAGGGCGATCAACCAAAATCCAGGCTCCACGCGCACGGGAATGCCGGCTAGACGAAATTGCAGAGCCAGTTGACTCATGACAGGGAATGCAGGGGGAAAATGGGTTTCATGCTCATCCGAATTCGATGCGGCTCCACATGTCACGGCGCATGCGCACACGACGATTGTCCGAGCCCGTAATGATTTTGGCAACACCCCAGGCCGCCAACAATTCCCCCTCCTGACCCAGGGGGGGAAGCACGGAAGGGCCCGTCAGAAAGCTTCGCGCAAGCGGACCACGCAGGGGCTCGCCCGCAAGCCCCAGGTAACCAAGGGGCTCCACGGAAAGAACGGGTGACATGGGTTCTGCTACCCGCGCGGTCCCCCGCGCTTCGATTCGATCTACGGTCGTCCGCTTGCCATTGTCATAGACCCAAACCGGCAGACCATCGTGCGTGGAATCCACGATGAGCAAGTGGGGCGTCAAAAAGGGAAGATGGTTTTCAAGAATGGATACGATGACCGCACGCGTTTCGCTCACTGCAAGAACGCCCGGCATCGGAAGCAGGACCTCCGCCACGAGCAATACCGTCCCATCGTCGTCGGGCATCGGCTGCTCGGCCATCCTGTCGCAACGCTGCAGATGAACGACCGGCAATTGAGGGTCCGGCGGAGCCCCCGGCATCCGGGGAAATACGAGCGATTCAGCACCTAAGGCATCGGGCAAGCCTTCCCGTCGCACCAGAAGCGATACGGTGAATCGGCCCGTACGCTCGGAAACCATCGGCCAATCTCGCTGAGCTTTTCGCAGGATTCCCTTTCCTTGCGCCAGATGCGCAAGACTTTCGCCCGTGCCATCGGTTACCACGAACGTTGCCCCCAACACCGCCGTTCCCCCATCGAGAACCAACGCGTGACTGTCCTTGCCATTGGGATTGATGCTCACCACACGATCGGAAAGCAGCACCTGCCCTCCCAACGCGGTCACCCGTTGCTGGAAAAACGAAATCATATCGTCTTCCCCCGCGGCGAGCCCAAAAGGACCGCGAGACCAGGCGCCGTGCAATCTTCCGACGGCAAACGAGGGCAAGGGACGGCTACCCGCCATGAGATTCGAAGCGATCTGCGCGGATTGGACCACGATATCCACATAGGGATGATTGGCCGGGAATCCGCCAAGTAGCGCATGAGCGTCTTCTCGCACGAACGGCAACGAAGAAGCCGCGGCGTTGGTTTCACGCCTCTCCCAAAACGTCTCCGGAGGCCAGCAAACATCCTTTTCGAACGCGGTATCCGCCTCCCCGTTGATCCGTGTCAAATCATGGTACAAATCATCGATGACCCGTCGCACCTCCGGAAACTCCCGATCGATCTCTCGCTGAAGCCATTCGAGATCGGGCGGCAACTCGAAACGACGGTCCGGCAGCATCACCGAAAGCATCGGATCCAAAGCCACGAGACGCCGCCGAAACACTTGCGATTGCGCCAATTCGGACAGTATCCGCTTGAACGCGGGAGATGTGGCAGCCAACGGCATGAAGCAACGTCGGCGCAACACCCGGTCGCGAAATACATAATCCGCGGGTCTCGCGCCTTGTCCAATCACCATGACGCTGAAGTCGCGTCGCGCCAGCAGCGCCGCCAACGCCATCGCGCCCAAAGAGCGCCCGATGATGATCACATCGTAATGCTTTTCGCTCACCGTGCCCCCGCTACGCCAACGCTCGCGCGAACCCCATCGAGTTGCACCAAAACACGTCCCGACGAACCGTTCGATGCCATGATATGGACTCGCCCTTGCGCAATCCACTGCAAGACTTTCGGAAAAAGAACGTGCTCCCGAGCCAGGATTCGGGCCGAAAGCGTATCGACCGTGTCGTCAGCACGCACATCGACGACCGATTGCGCAAGGATGGGTCCCGTATCCGTCCCGGAATCCACCAGGTGGACGGTGCATCCCGACACCCGAACCCCATAATCGAGCGCCTGCTGTTGTGCATTGATCCCCGGAAACGACGGCAACAACGCGGGATGAATGTTGAGCACCCGATGCGGAAACGCTTCGAGAAAGGTCGGCGTCAAAAGTCGCATGAATCCCGCCAGGACCACCCACTGCACCTTCGCCTCGCGCATCTTCGTCACCAGCGCGCGATCAAAAGCTTCTCGCGAATCATAATCCTTGTGATTCACAATCGCGGTCGCCACGCCCGCTCGTCGCGCTCGCTCGATCGCCAGCGCTTTCGGCTGGTTGGACACCACCAAACAGACGGTGGCATCGAGGCGTTTTTTGCGGATCGCATCGAGGATCGCTTGAAGATTCGAACCGGAACCAGAAACGAGCACGCCGAGACGAAGAGGTTCCATGACTCACCGAATACAAACCCGGGCCGACTCCGCCCCATGCCTTGGAACGATTCGACCAAAAGAAAACGCTGTCTCTCCCTCGCCCCGAAGCACGCCAAGCGCCTCTTTTTCCCTATCCGACGACACCACCACGCATAACCCCACCCCCATGTTGAACGTTCGATACATCTCCGACTCATTCACCGGCCCCACCTCGGCAAGCCAACGGAAAAGCGCAGGACGCTCATACGCGCCCGCATCGAGTTGCGCTCCCAACCCTTCCGGGATAATCCGCGGAAGATTGCCCACAATCCCCCCTCCCGTCACATGACAGACCCCGCGCAACGACGATCCCAATGCGCTCGCCAACGCGAGGATGCTCTTTGCGTAAATCCTGGTCGGCGTCAGCAACACGCTTCCGAGGGAAGCATCTAACTCATTGATTTTTCTATGATAATCACCATCCAGGGCACGTTCTACGAGGCGCCGGGCGAGCGATAACCCATTGGAATGAATGCCCGATGACGCCACACCGATCACGGCATCGCCCGCCTGCATGCTTCGACCATCCATGATGTTGTCGCGCTCCACGACTCCGACGGCGAATCCGGCCAGGTCGTAGACGCCCGGAGCATACATCCCGGGCATTTCCGCGGTTTCTCCTCCGAGCAGCGCGCAGCCCGCTTGGCGACAGCCTTCCACGATGCCGCGGATCACGGCTTCCCCCACATCGACATCCAACTGCCCGCAAGCGAAGTAGTCCAGAAAGAAAAGGGGACGCGCTCCCACCGTGGCGATATCGTTAACGCACATCGCCACGAGATCGATGCCGATGGTGTCGTGGATGCCAAGCCGAATTGCGACCTCGAGTTTGGTTCCCACGCCATCGGTGCCGCTGACCAAAACCGGGTTTTTGTAGCCAGCGGGGATGGAACAAAGCCCGGCGAAACCGCCGATGCCATCCAGCACTTCGGGTACGCGAACCGATTGCGCCATCGGCTTGATGCGTTCCACCAATCGATCCCCGGCGTCGATATCGACTCCCGCATCCTTGTAGGAGATAGGCATGTCCCGCTCCTAGCCGCTTCTGCCGCGGATGTCAGCCCTTCGATCACCAGGCGCGTCAGGTGGCACGAGTGGCGAGTTGTCGTTGCCCCTCATTGAGTTTGGGAGAGTGAGCGCCGCACGATTCCATCTCCGCCAGCTCCTCCGCTGATGCGGGATAGAAGCCGAATTCCTGCAGTATCCGCAGCTTTGGACGAATGTTGCGTTCCAATTCCAGGTGGAAAAATCCAGGGAAGATGTCGGGATGAGAACGGATGAAGTCGAAAACCGCGCCATGCTCGGAACGAATCTCGATATGCGCATGCCGGCTCACCTCATGGCCCGTCACCATGTATTCGGGCAATAGATCCGGCGCGAATTCTAGCTTCGCAGGGTCCACGTGCCGACGATAGATTTCCGTTTGCGGCAACAGGCATAAAAGCGAAGGCAGGATGCGGGCTCCCAGCATGCGAAAAGAGACCATCTGGAAGACCGACTGATAAAAATCATCCATGGTTTCAAAGGGATAGCCCCAAACGTAAAAAGCATCGACCCTTCGGAAAATCGTGCAAGCCTGGCTGACGACTTCCACGGCCTGCTTGGTCGTAAAGCCTTTGCGCGTCAGTTCTAGGATGCGATCGGAGCCGGACTCGATGCCGAAGCGGATTTCCACGCAGCCGGTTTGCTCCATCGCGTGCATCATGTCTTCGTCGGTCAGGTTGACGCGGCCGAAAGCTTTCCACTTGATATCAAGGCCCGAACGAGCCAGGGCGTTGCAAAAACGTAGGACGCGTTCTCTTCCCGACACGAAAAACTCGTCTTGGAATAGAATGAGATCGGCGCCTCCTTCTTCGTGAAGTCGTTTGATTTCCTCGACGATCGACTCAGGGGATCGGAAGCTGGAGCGCAGGTCCCAGATGGGAGCGACCGAGCAGAAGGTGCAGGGATAGGGGCATCCTCGGGAGGTGATCATCCCGAAGCCGGTATATTTGCGCAAATTGACGTGGTGATAGGCGGGAGGATGCAGCGAATCGAGGTCGGTGATGCGCTCGGGTTTTTCGTTGTGAACGATCCTTCCTTCGTGCCGGTAGCTGATGCCGGGAACGGTCGAAAGGTCTTTTTTTTCTTTGAGTGCGGCAACAAGCAGCGGCGCGCTGCGTTCCGCTTCTCCTCGCACGATAAGATCGACCCAGGGGAAACGCTCGAGGATGGCTTGCTCGACGGATTTGGGACCGACGCCGGCGAGAATGAGGGTTCGGTCGGGCCAGGCCTGTTTGAATTCTTTCATCGCGAGCAGGGTGAAAGGCAACAGGTTGGCCATGCAGGAAAAGCCAACCACCGGCGCGGGCTCCCCTACGAAAGCAAGGATTTCCTTGCTGGAAAATGGGTCCTGCGCATCGTGCATCTGGTAGTCGAGGTGTTGTACCTCAAAGCCAGCAGCCTCGAGCGCGGCGGTGACGTATAGCGTACCGAGGGGGAGATGACGCTCGCGTTCGATACGATCGAAGTATCGGACGAAAAGCATGTTGAGATTGAGGATGGTGATATCGGGCACGGGAAAGCCTATTTCGTAGAGGAAGGTTTCGGTGTGGAACCAGGCCGTGCGGCATCGGGGCGTTCCGAGGCAAGGTCAGGGCGAATGGCGCGAGCCAGAGACGTTGGTTGCTGGGAATGATTCGGACGTACGCTTTCCGATTCGACAGGATTTTGCTCTCGCCGCTCTGACGGTTGCGAGGTTGATGGTGGCGGCTGCGGCTCGGATGCAGCAGGCGCGCTCGAAGGCATGTCAGGAGCCACCCCACCCCCCGTACGAGTCTCATCATCGACCATCTTCGAACGTCCCATGAGAACCTCGCTCGACAACTGCCCGCAAAGGCTGCCCCGGCCGTGTGGTTGACGCAAGCCAAGGGCTGCGCATTTCCGTCTTCGGATTTACACAATCTATTGTAATATCACATAGATACAAGAGTCTTATCCGGCGACTGGTCACGGTTTGGATCGGGGCACGGCGGCATCGGGGCGCTCGGGGGGCAGGTCCGGTTGAATGCCGCGCGTCGGGGACAATGGTTGATTGGGGCGGTCCGGACGTATTCCACCACCGACCGCCGTGTCATTTTGCTGAGGCCGCACAGGTGGTTGCGGGGCTGTCGGCTCTGGCTGTGGCTGTGACTGCGAGTCCGATGGATCCGGCTCTTCCAAAGGCATGCTCGGCGCCGCCCCGCCTTCGGTCAACATCTCATTATGGGTTGGACGCGGGGATTCCCGAGTTGCAGGCGCAGGCTTGTCGCAACCTTTGGTCCCCTGGGCAAACGCCACGCCTCCGAGCAGAACGGCTGCGGACGCCGTGGTTTGCCTCAAAAACTCCCGACGTTTGGGATATTGGGTTTTCACTTGAGCCAGCATGGCCTCGAGCTGCGTAACGGGAACAGCCGCCAAAATCGCCCTTTCCGATGCCGTCAACTCGATCCCCGCCGCGGCGGCGGCCTCCGCCCTTTGCGCGAGAAACGAAGAGCGAAAACCATCATCTTGCGCGGCATAACGCAACAAACGCTGGATTCCACTGGGTATCGGCGGAAGGTCAGTCTGACTCTCCGGAGGCCTGCCCCCCACGATCGTCTTGCGCGGTGATGAATTATCCCCCGTCGGATTCTCGTCGTCGAACATTCTCGAACGTCCCATGCGAACCTCGCTCGCTAGCTGTCTGCAAAGGCTGCTTCACTCGTGGCAGCGAAGCAAGGCAAAGAGGGATGATTGCGGTCTTTTTGTTCGACAATCTCGTCGCCCGCGAGCATGAATCCCACCATGGCGACCGTTTTCGACCGGCTCGGCCCCCACGGACCCCTCGCTCAGTCGATGCCTGGCTACGAGCATCGAATCGGCCAACTGCAAATGGCAGAAGCCGTCGAACAAGCCTTGGAACAAGGCCAGGTGCTGATTTGCGAGGCCGGCACGGGCACGGGCAAAACCCTCGCTTACCTCGTTCCCGCAATATGCAGCGGACAAAAAATCGTTGTGTCCACGGCCACCAAGGCCCTGCAAGACCAAATCATTTCGCAAGATATCCCTGCCCTCGAACAATACCTCGGGCTCCGTCCCCATCTGGCCGTCGCCAAAGGACTGTCCAACTACTTATGCCGACGCCGTTTCGAAGCCTTTCGCGAAAGCCCCCACGCCCTGGACCGTCGGCATCGTGGTTCGCTGGCTCGTATCGAATCGTGGGTGCGGCAAACGGAAACGGGCGATGTGGCCGAGCTGGAATGGTTGCCGGAGGGCGACAGGACCTGGCTGGAAGTATGCTCTTCGGCGGAAACGCGACAGGGCTCCAAGTGCCCGTATTTTCGGGAGTGTTTTGTGACACGGATGCGAAAACGGGCCGAAGCCGCTCGCATCGTCATCGCCAATCATCACCTGGTTTTTGCAGACCTGGCCGTGCGACGGCATTCCGACGATCACGGTGGTGCTCTTCCGGCGTATGAAGCGATCGTATTCGACGAAGCGCATCAGATTGAGGATATTGCCAGCGATTTTTTCGGGATTCGCGTATCCACCACACGCCTCGAAGGCCTTGTGCGAGATGCGGAAAAAGCTTTTCGAACCGCCGGGCTATCGGACACCTTGCTAGGCGGAAAACGCAAAAAAGGGGCTACGCTGCCGGAGTCCGCGCGCACCGCGGGACGAGCCTTTTTCGAATCCGTCGTGGCCAGTGTCGGCGCTCGTCAAGACAACGCGAAACAAACGATGGGGCGAGATATCTGGTGCGGTGAAACGCAAGACCGCTATCACCGATTCGATGCTTCGCTGGAAGCTCTTGAAGCTTTCGCCAGCAAACCTTCTTCCCATGATGACGTGCTGGCTATTGGCACTCGTGCCCACGAGATACGTAGGGATCTTGCACGAATCATCGATGGGCAAAGCGGATCGGTTACCTGGCTGGAAACGCGGCAGCGGTCGGCGGCCGTAGGCGCAACGCCGGTCGATGTGGGCCCCTTCCTTCGGGAAACCGTATTCGAACGCGTTCATGCTTGCGTGCTGACGAGCGCGACGCTGAGCACCTCGTCGGGTTTTTCGTTTTTTCGCTCACGCATCGGACTCGAAAGCGACTTCATCACCATTCGAGAACAGATCGTCCCCTCCCCGTTCGACTTTTCGTCCCACGCGTTGCTCTACACTCCCACGGACTTGTGTGATCCCAACGAGCCAAACTTTTCGCAGCACGTGGCCGAACGCTGCGCCGAACTCATTCGTCTGACGGATGGGGGCGCGCTAGTGCTGTGTACGTCGAATCGCGCCATGTCGGTCATTTACGACAAGCTGTCGCAGAGTCTGTCTCATCCTTTGTTGATGCAGGGACAGGCACCCAAAATCAACTTATTGGACCGGTTCAAGGCGCTTGGAAACGCTGTGTTGGTCGCGACGATGAGCTTTTGGGAAGGCGTGGACATCGCGGGCCACGCACTTCGTCTGGTTATCATCGACAAGATTCCGTTTGCGGTGCCGAGCGATCCCATCGTGATGGCCCGCTGCGCCGAACTCGAGCAAAACGGCGGGAAACCATTTATGGACTATCAGGTTCCCGCGGCAGCCATCACGCTCAAACAGGGGTTTGGACGGCTCATCCGCACGCAACGAGATCGGGGCATCGTGGCGCTCATGGACCGACGTATTTCGCAACGCGGGTATGGCAAGTCGTTGATCAGCAGTCTTCCGCCTGCCAAAAGGGCGATGGCCTTCGAGCAAGTGGTGGCATTTTGGCAGAGTCACCGCGAGGTATGAAAAGGAACGAGCGAGGTTGCCATTGCACGGTTCGCGATGATCGCGTTGCAAAGTTGCAAGAAAGGTCGTTCAAGTCATTGTTTTTTCGAATTCCGCGTGACGGCATAGGCCGTGCAGAGTGGCGCGACCATGTCATTTGGGGAATCCATGGGGAGCAAGAACGACGAACTCAGTCGGCGGCTACGCGGGTTGTCCCACGCGATGTACGCTGAAGTACAAGATTTGCTTCATCACCCTACTTTTCTCGAGACGCGTTGGGAGATTCACCACAACGTATGCAAAAGTGATCATCTCCTTCGATCCGCGCATTATGCGTGGATGATTGCGGTCGCCGTACGCGCCAATCGTCGCACGTGTGCGCGCGCTGGACTTCTTCACGACCTTCACTCTCGGCTTGGAACCTGGTCGAATCACGGTGCGATCGCCGCTTCTGTGGCCAGTCGACTCGGCGAGAGCAAGGACGTATGCGAGGCCATCGTTCCGCACATGTATCCGCTGGGGCCGGCGCCCAAGTCCCGGGAGGGATGGGTGCTCGTGGTGGCCGACAAAATCGCGTCCGTCGTGGATACGCTTCATTTCGTGGCTCACTTGATCACGGGAAAAAGCTTGCAAAAACGTAAAGAATTGCGAGCCACGGACAAATATATGCAGCGAGAAGTAGCCGCAAACTAACTCGATCATCCACTATCCCGATAGGGTCATTCCCGGGTCGTGGCCGGGGTGAGCCATCCCCTCATTGTTCCCCAGGCTTTTCCACCGCCCTACGACGACTGGAAACAAGTACCTGCCATCGTTTGGGCGCAGTCACCGTCATGGCGCACGAGAAACGTTCAGGGGCACCCCCTATTGATTTGTCTGTCCATTCGCTTCAGAAATAGACATTCCGAGAAGGCGCATCACCAAACAGCAAAGCAACTGTCCGGAAGGCGGGAGAATAGGCTCAACGGATAGAAAGATGGCGATGCGCCGGTGGCATTCCGGTTTACTGCGTCCTTGCCACGCAGGACGCACCCGACTATCTGCGCACTACCATCCCCACTGAGCAGCAACGGGTCCTGGCTGACGTGGAAATGACGCGCCGTGCGCAGGATGAATACCTCACCGAGCTTCTGGAGTAGGCTTGATAACCTTCGAGGGTGGACGCATTTGATATAACTAGCTGTATTTACAAGTATTTTTAATAAGCCGTGGGCCCCATGGGATTCACCTCACGGTTGCTGTCAAAGACCATGTCAAGGGGGAAAGCAGGAATACGAATTAGATATTATTAAGCCAATTAATATCATTACTAAAACCAATTAAAACCCATCTAACAACCTCTGCACCCTTCCACCCACAGTGTGGGGGGAAGGGCCAGGGATGGGGGGCCACAGTGTGGGGGGAAGGGCCAGGGATGGGGGGCCACACTGTGGGGGGAAGGGCAGGGATGGGGGGACCACACTGTGGGGGGAGGGGCAGGGATGGGGGCCCAGCATGCGAAGAGAATAGAACAAAAGCGGCCCGCTGCTGCGACTCTTACATCCCCGCAGCAGCGTAAGCGAAAGAGCCAGTCGCGCTGTAGCCGTACACGAACAACCCGAACGGCGCGGAGCCGTTGAGTGTGTGCGCTCCCGCTGTAACGGGGCATCGATGGGCCTCGAATAAGACGCTTCCCACTGAGCCAATCGGGGCGGTTTCGCAGCCGGCCAGTGCCACGCCATCGAGTTGCAAAGCCGTTCCCACCGGTGCGGCGAGGCTCACATGGGTTAAAGTCCACCCTTGCGGAACGAGGAAGGGGTAGCGCTCGCGATGATGATCGATCGGTGGGACAACCGTGAGGGAAGGGTCGCCAATGCTAGGCGTCACCGCCAGGGCGCTGGCAAGTACTTGGGCGACGAGGATGGGGGTGGTGGCTTCGATATGCGTCTCGCCGGTGGTGAAGGCATCGTGGACCATACCCGGTTGGAGAGTAAACGACGCGTGCGGAGCGGGAAGGTTCGTGGTGACCAGCGCGGGGCTCATGCCGCCGACGAATCGGATGAAGTCCGCTTCCTTGAAACCTCCGGTCGATCGCCATGGGCTGTGCGGCAGGACGAAGCGCTTGCCGAGGGCGGAGACGGGGAAAAGCTGTTCCTCGACGTGGTCTGTGCAGCAGATGTCGGTCTGAGTGGTACCGGGTGGGTAGGGGAATCCTACGGTCGTCGCAGCAGGTACCAACGCGCGCTCGCTACTTGAGAAGACAGCCACGGGTTTGGTGGCGGATACGAGGGATCCGGAAAGGTCACCAGGAGCGCCGTTGGAAGCGAGATTGAGCACATCGAAGGCGCCAAGGTGGACGGTCACCGTGCCGTTGGCTGGCGTGTCGTCGATCGTATTGCCGTCGCCGAGCACCGCGCCTGCGACGGTAAGAGTGACTTGCGTGTCCTGCTCGACGGCCACAACGGTGATGCTGCTGTGGTCGGGGACGCTTTCCATGGGGTAGACAGAGACTGGGTTTGCCGCGGGCCAACCGATGACGCGATAGGAGGTACCGAAGGCATCGCGGGGGATGAGCAGGGAGGCGTCGGTGGAGAAGCCGGAGGTGTTGTTGATCTGGACGATGACAATAGGTTGTGAGGATCGGATGCGGAAGGCAGCCGAAGAGAGGTGTGTCATGGGGGGGCCTGGGGGATCCGGGGTCGAGGGAGTCCAGCCGGTGACCTCGCGGGTGGGCATGTCGAACTGGCGGACTTCGCCCGGGGCCAACTGCGCGGTTGTGGTGATGGCGAGCGAGGGAGGAGAGCCGAACTCGGCGTTGTTTTGCTCGATAGTGATGGTCGTATTGGAAGTGCCAACGTTGGTGACGAGCAGAGCCCAAGGGTCGGCCACGGGGCCTTTCTGGTAGCGTTCGTTGGGGAGGTCGACGGCCCAGAACTCAGTGCCGGCGTTGGGGGACGGGGAGCCTCCGGAACCGCCTGTGCCTCCGGACCCTCCGGAACCGCCTGTGCCTCCGGACCCTCCGGAACCGCCTGTGCCCCCGGAGCCTCCGGAACCGCCTGTGCCCCCGACCCCTCCGGATCCCCCGGAACCGCCTGTGCCTCCGGACCCTCCGGAACCGCCGGAGCCTGCTGCGCCGCTTATCCCGGCGGTACCTGCTGCGCCGCCGTCGCCACCTGTGGCGGTACCACCGGTACCGATACCGCCCGATCCACCTGTCGTGGAACCGCCAAAACCACCGGCTCCCGACGCGGCACCCGAGCCGCCTGTCGCAGAACCGCCGACGCCGCTTGCTCCACCGGTGTTCCCACCCGATCCAGAAGCGCCGCCCGCGTCAACTCCCCCGTCTTTCCCAGGGTCGAAGCTCACATCCGTTTTTCCGCTACATGCTCCCGCCAAGGCAAGAGCTAGACAAGCGATTGTCGCGGTTCCAAGGTTGATACGCATGGTTCTCCTTTGCGGACGGTCCGCGTGATCATTGTACCCGCGTACAGGGTACGCCGCAATCAAACTCCGACGGCTCCAAATGCCGCGGGCAACTTCAAAAAGCCATAGGCCAAATGGCCAGCAACGCTGCCACCAGAAGGCGCAGCCTCGCCTATCTCGGTGCGGCGTGACAACATGCCTATGCTCATTTCCCCTACTGCCGTGCCACCACGAGCGGCGAAGAGAACGACATAGGGATGCGCCAATACGCCGCTACCGTGGTCTCCGACGCCTACTGCGCCGGGCTTGGTCCCCATGACCACCCCGCCAAGAAGGTTGTCGGTACGATATATAGGTGACTTCGCTGCATCTGCCTTCGCTCAACCCACAGAGATCGCTACAAAAGACCATCGAGGCGTCAGCGGCGTAGTCTCCCCATCGCCTTGTATCCACCGTTGGCAACCATCCCAAGCATCCATCGCCTGTGTCATTCCTACGGTACTGTTACCAGAACCGCCGTTGTCGAACCCCTTGGAGATCCAGGTGGCAGAGACCCATCCCAAGTACCCAACGTCATACCGGCCAGAAGGGGTTGCCGTGGCAGTCTCGTCGGTTCAAGCCCAAGCATGAGAGCGCAGAGCGTGAGACTCCGGCAGAGGAAGGCGGTTGCCGCTCATGTGCCGAAAGGTCCTGCGGCCTGGGTCTGACGAGTGCGAGACGGAACCAAACCCGTGGGTGGTGCTCGCCAAGGTCGCTTGACGTATCCCACTTACGGATATTTATAATATATTTCAACTAGTTATACATATCGAGCTGTCGTCGATGGCACGCTCACCCTGGCGCACCAGCAGTTCAGGGGAGTGCCCAACCGGCCGAAGCCCTGAACCACCGAACCTGGCCCACGCTTTACCATGGCTTCACGACCCTGGTTCGTCCGGCACCCAAGGCGGTTCTCGAACGACCGCATATTCACAAGCCCTATGGCACGTTGAAAGGACAGATCGACGTACGAGCGGAAGGTTGTCCTTGACGCCTTGCCGAGCTTTAGCGTAGCTGAGGCTCATGGGAACCAGCGCACGCAGCGACGATGACAACATTGGGTTGAATTTGCTCATCGGCGTCGGTTTATGTGTCGTTCTTGCGCTGATCTATGCTCCGTTTTTGTGGCTTGCAGGGCAGTTTGGCGTGCTTTGGAGTCTTGCCAAAGGAGCTTTGGCGTTGATCGTCAGCGCGTTCGTGCTCGTCTATTCGCTTTACGGGGTAGCCCGGGGAATCGCGGCAGTCTCGGGAGGACGCTACGATGCGGAGGGTGTGCAGTTTCCTCTCAACATCCTTGCCGCCGTGGCCTGCGCGTTGTTCACGACAGCCCATGTGGTGAATGCGACGGCCGCTGCAACCAGTGCTGCGAGCACCTGGCTGACCATCGTTCTTCACATCCTCGGCTTTTTCGCCGTGTACGTGGGGTATGCGCTCTGGTCCATCGCATTCATCGGAGGGGCTTATCGTACGCTGTCAGGCTTGACAGCCATCATCTCCTACATCGTCTTTGCTTTCTGGCCGACAGGCGCGGCTGGGCTCCTGCGCCTCGTCCACCTCGCATAGAGCCAAAGACTCCGCGAATGCTCCTTTCATACTAACGATGGTGAGAGGCTGCTTCGTCGGATCGTCAAGGGACGTATGAACTGGTTTTTTCACGGTAGCGAAAAGCATGCGTGAAGCACAGCCCATCTGTCGTCGCTTTTGGCGAGCGCTGAGCTGCATGGGTTGGAACCCGAATTTTCCTTGCAGGAGATTCTTACCGTGATTGGGGAGTATCCTGCGCACCTGGCGCTGGAGCTTGCGCCGAACCGTTGGGTGCAGACGCGGTGTTGTCTTATGGAAGCGGGGCAACTCAAGGATATTGATTTGGCGCGGGTGACGGGCTCGGGTCTTGCATTTTCGTCGTTGACGAGTGGGTTTGGTGGCGAGGGGACGAATCGAATGGGTGGCAGGGCAGCGGTAGAATCGTTTGGTGAATAGGAGATTTGGAGGCTGATGTGCTGGCTGGCATTGCTATGGGGGCATCGTAGGTATGGGGTCTCGTGGTGGGAAGGACGCGGTTGGCGGAGCGCTTACTTACGATGAGCTGAACGATCGTTGCGAAGAATGCGGAGCGATCCCGTGGTGATCACGGGAGTCATCATGGGGTCTATCGGTACCTCCCCGCGGGTGAGACTGTAGTGCTCTAGAATTCTAGTACTACAGATCCTTTCTTCGTTCCACATTAGGACCGGGGCGTAAGAACCCACGGGAACTCAAGAACCAGCTTGTCCAACAACTCATGAAGAACACCTTGCAGCGGCGTTGGCTCCCA